>ERZ724522.157-NODE-157-length-42334-cov-6.399016_pt1 | contig 42334 bp, 53 predicted proteins | sample MGYA00376055_ERZ724522 | MGnify/ENA primary metagenome ERZ724522 (study PRJEB28724, sample SAMN07190884) | wastewater metagenome | isolation source: effluent of sewage treatment plant in Hong Hong | place: Hong Kong | collected 2016-03-17 ... | reverse complement strand
CTTTTAGAAAAACTAACCGATTATGTTTTCTTGATTCATCTAGGAATTCTCTAAGAACTCCTACTGATAACGGTCTACCAAAAACAGATTCAAATCTGTCAGTAGCATCCCTTACTTTTTGTCTAAGTTCTTTTTCGCGTCCTGCTCGTTTATTTTCCGTACTCATTTTTATCCTTGTTAAGTAGTTGCCTAATCTTGTCGAATAACCCTACTACAGTAAAGCCAACACCAGTATTAAACAATTCATTATCTAAATTTATACCTGCAGCAATTAGTGCATCACGTATCTGTGTAGCTGCTACTGTAATCCAGTTATAATCAGGAGTGAATGCAGGTACTGCATAAATCGCAATCCAAAGTAATAAATTGATTGCACCTATTACAGTCTTTTTACCTTCGAGCGCTTTTGCGATTCTTAGGACTAGTCTGTTTAAAAAGATTCCCTTTAGCCATCTATCAATTGCACTCATACTAATCACCTTCCATTATCATTTTTATAAAACCAGTTACGACTGCTGTGTATAGTACACCTACTACCCATCGGAAAGTTTTCTCAGATTTTTCTAAGTTAAGTACCCTTGACATTAAACTAGGTGTTTCATGATCACCGTCTAGCTCAGCTAGTCTATTCTCAACTTTTGTTATTAAACCATTTAAACGCTCCACAGTGTAAGAAAGTCTTGATTCCAAATTAATGATCCTTGTGAGGATCTCTAGGTACTTATCCTCATTACTCATTTTTTGGAGTATGTCGGATAGGCTTTAAATGTACCAGTAGGAATTTTTGTTGTTTCAAATACACACATTATGAATTCGTTACCTATTCTTTGCACACATTATGAATTCGTTACCTATTCTTTGCACACATTGTGCAATTTGGTACATAGTCTAGGTGTCGCTATTACGAATATGACGACAGAAACTGAAAACCCCAACCCATGCCATTTGATTTCACCTGATTCTATATCAAATAACTGTACCACGGTGGGACACTACGCAAGAATTTTCATAGCTTTCATCTGATTCTATATAAGATAGCAAGCAATCCAACATAGTTTTATATCAGATTGTATTTATAAATGGTTTTATGTCAGTACCAAGTGCTTTATATTAGATATGAGCATGGGTTTTATGCGTTATAGGATGCAATTAAATGTAATTGTTCACTTTCTGGACAGTTGTTCATTATCTGAACACTTCTAACCTACTGTTCACTATCTGAACACACTGTTCATTATATGAACACATCATTGTGCAAGTTTATACTTGAATATATTAGTCAAGATTAACCAAATTTATTTTCATATTAAACTATTTATAATTGACTATCTTTGCACAATTGTGCAATTATCAATCATCTTAGAATTAACTAAGACATTTAAAGGTAGAAAATTATGGCTCATGAAATAGAAGGAAACAAAGCATTTTTTGTAACTGAACCTGCTTGGCATGGTTTAGGTACAGTATTAGAAAACAGTCCAACATTAGAAGAAGGAATAGCCATTGCTTACCCTCATCAACTATTCAAACTAGATTTACAAGCTAAGATTGATGATCAGATCATGGATCTGGCTAATTCTAAAGTTATCATGCGAGATGATGGTAAAGAATATAACACAGTAGGATCAGACTTTGAATTGTTACAACCTCAAGAAGCATTCAAGCCATTTAAAAACTTGATTGACTCTGATCTCGTTAGCCTTGAAGCAGGTGGATCTTTGCGTGGTGGATCACAAGCTTGGTTACTCGCAAAAATTAAATCCGCTGAATCTGAAATAGTTAAAGGTGATTTAATTAAATCTTACTTTCTTATTGCAACAGGATTTGACGGATCATTACGTTTATTAATGAGTCAAACTAATACACGTGTTGTATGTGCTAATACCTTAGCCTCTGCTCAAAGTGAAGGCATCGACTATAGATTTAAGCATACTAAAAATATACGTACCAGAATGAATAACGCTGAAGATCAAGTAAAATCAGCATTAGAAGCATTTAGAAAAGATACGGAAGCTTACAAGCATTTAGCATCTAAAAAAGTTACTCAAAGTGATCAAATTGATTACATTGGTAAAGTTCTTTTGACTAAAGAAGAAATAAACGATGCTGATCAAATCAGTACCAAAAAGAAAACTATTGTTCAAAACGTAATTGAACTATTAGACACTCAAAAGGGTATTGATTATGTACCTGCTATTCGTGGAACTGCTTGGCAAGCTTACAATGCTATATCTCAATATATAACTCATGATTACGGGCGCTCAAATGATTCACGTTTGAATGCTCAATGGTTCGGGGAATCTGCAAAGATTAACGATAAAGCATTAGAATTAGCTTTGACTATGTAATTTTAGACTAGGGATCATTAGTAGTGATCCTTAGCCTACAATTAAGTAGGATTTTTAAAGGTAGATTATATGAACGCATTTCTAAACGCATTAAAGACTAAATCCGCTAAAATGAATAGATCCTTAGCAAGTTCTATTCAACCAAATATCGGGATCAAGATTGACTCTGATTTTGGTACACCTAACCAAACTTTAGTTGATCTTAACACTGGTAAAGATATTGAATACAATCCAAAAATAGAACGTATTGTTAATACTGGCAAAATTAACCTTCTATTCCCTTCTAAACCATCAAAAGAGATTAGAGAATCACTCAAAAATGAGGGTTTTTGGTTCGATCCTGTTACCTTAATCTGGAGTGCTAAAGACAATCTATCAAATAGACTCCTATTAAATGAACTATTTGGAGCTGTATTTGACAATTTACAGCAGGAACTAGCCTCTATACAGGTAAAAGCATCAAAAACTGAAGATCCTAGTCTAGAACCTGAAATTTGCGAACCTGAAGTATCTTATGAAGGCAATGATCAATACAAAAAATTCAAGTATCAAGTCGCATCATTGCAACATGAGTTAAAACTAGATGCTGCTGATCTCATGCTTGAAGCTATCAATAAGCTTTACGAATTTACATTCAAACAAAACTAGCTGGATCCGAGCGCTCGCTACACTGGTCAATTAGTGAGCGCTCGCTGGTCTTTAAGGTGTTATACAGTGTTGACAACCTGTATAACACCTTTTTTTACACTTAACTTATTAGTATTATTATATAATACTATATATATATAGATGTCATATAAGATAGAGTTAATTCTAAAATCAAAAATAGAAGATCAAAAACATATATATCTCTAAAATGTGTTGACAGGTGACAGCTTAACAAAATGAATGTTTTCGCTTAGTTAATTGTCTAAGGTGTTCAACGTGTCACCTATAGATCACCAATTGCGATAGTAATCTTTTTTTGACCTGATGGCATTTGCATAGTCGATTCAATTATCTTCTCATGCTCTTTTAACTCATCATAACGCTGTTTAAACTCTCCTGGTTTATACCAACGCTGCGTAGCCCTTTGTAAATCACGTTTTAAAATTGGTTTATTATTATTGTCCTGAATCAATTCTGCTATCTTATCAAATAGTTTATCAGTATCCTTAGTGAACTTTGTTTGATTGATTACCTTGTCAAATTTGCCATAAAATTCTTGCATCTGGTTATCTACAAGGGTAGTCGAGAATTCAAGCGTTTTAGCGGTAAATTGTGGACCATTCTCTATTGCTAAAGACAGTCTTAAGACTTGTTCACAGCCACGTGAAAAAAGTGCTTCTAATCCTGTTTTTTCTAATACTGCTTGATCGTAATATTGGTTAGCTTTCTGCTCGAATTTCTTGAATATGATTTCAGACTGTTCAGTATGAAGTAATTCTATTCTATCTATTTTATTTTCAATTTCCGAGACTGGAGAATTAGAGGGAGCATTTTCAATCTTTTGTTCTAGGATTAGATTTGACTTTGTAACGTGGTAACGTAACTGATCAATCAGGGAACTTGACGGTAACTTTTTAAATTGTGTGGTGGAAGTTCTATTTTCCACGTTTAAAACAATGAATCTTGGGATCAGACCTTCCTGTACGTTATCTTTAGTGAATAGAGATTCAACTAAGTTAAAATGCCCAAACCCCAAAAATGAAAATAGAGGCTTTTCTAACGTGATTTTATTCTTGTCAGTCTTAGTAGTAGGAGGAGAATAATAGGAATTGTATGCGGTATAGAGTTTTGTTAATTCGGAATTGATACGGATCTCATAAGTGGCAGCACGATTAGAAGATATTACTTGAAACAAATCTTTAACTTCATCACATAATACTAAACCGATTCCTTTAGCATCAGACAGGAATTTTATAATACCAGGTGCGGACGTAACACCATGATCAATTAGATGCTTCAACCCCAATTTAGAGAATAACTCTTTAATTAAATCTTGAATTGAAGTTTTACCACCTGCAGAGGGTGCAAGGCATAAGAAGTAGTTTAATGGTGGTAAATTTCTAGCGCCATGAATGTATCTAGCTTTTGTAATTCCAACTAGGGAGGTAGCAGCAGCAAATGCATGTGCTGGTATTGGATACTGAGTTGAATCAACAATGTATCGTGTAATCTCCCCTACTAAACCTGGTGCTTGATAAAAGAAATCTGGATCTAATTCGAACGGCGATTTTGATTTTTTGTTTTTTTGGAGTGTTTCGAGATTTTGGGTAATCTGTTTTTGCTTTTCTTCTTCAGCGTAGGTTTTTGCTGCCTGGAGTATACGATCAATTTCAAGTCTACGTTTGCCACCTGGTATAAAATCTTTATTTTCTTCAACATGGTTGTGTATGAATCCGTCGATAAAGCATTTAATTTCTTCATCAGTGATGCTCGGTATCGAATACATTTTTCTAGCTCGGCGTAATATTTCTTCATGCCTTTCACCTTCAGGGACTTTATAATCTTCAGTTACAGTCTTTAATGGCTCAAATGTTCTTTGTTCTGTGAGTTCTGGAAAGTTTACTTTAAGTATTTCATATAGGTAGTTTAATTTATAAGGTTCACCATTGATCTTATCTTTAAGAGTTTTAATTTCAAAGTTACGTTTAACATTTTTAAATTCTGGTATACGGAGTATTTGAGGGATATCCGTCATAGTTCTATCAATAGATAGTTTACTATGAAGTAATGCTTGAATCTGTTTCCATTGGATAATAGAGCGCTTCGATAATTCTTCAGGCTCAAGTAACCAATAACAATGGTAACGATGTTCAGATGATTGTACTACTATGTTAGGGTATACAAAAAATTTTTCACAAAATGCGTGAATATTCTCTAACGGATCTTCATCATTAGGTAGTTCGGCATCTAAAAAAATCGCGGATAATCCGATAACATTTTTTGATGAATGACATGCAGTTTTCTTTTCGGGATCGTTCCATTCGCCAGTTCCTTCATTGACCATGAAGTAAACTTCACAGCCTTTTTTATTCATTGTATGTAAATAGTCTAAACCATCTTGTAGTTTATCAGACCTACAAGGGAATGAACGCATAGACGTTTTAGACGTATGCGCCAGAGTGTATTTTTTATGGTTGAATAACTTTAAGAAGTCTATTGCATTCATTTTGAATAACGTTCAGCAAGAATTAAACGTAATAGTGCAGAAACTGATATCATTTTTGCTTTCGCTTCAGTTTTAAGCCTATCTAGTTGCTTCTTACTTATCGCTATTCCTACAGTGTGTCTAGGTGGATATATTTTTTTCATAATTAAACATTTATTGTTGACAACAATCAGAGTAGTGGAATATACAATAACTGTCAACTAAACAAAAGGGTAGATTATGGACGAAAAAAAATACAAGCAAAATCAAGAGTTAATAGATAAAACCAAGGAAATGCTAAGGGAACTAGGTAGTAAGATGCTTGAGGATAGAATTGTTAATCCTGCTTTACTATTACTAGGTTTTGTATTTACGGAAGGTGTTGATCGTATGTGTGAGTGTATAAAAGAAAATACCGAGTATGATTGTAAAGTTGGTACTCTTAGCAAATTAACTGAAAACTTAATGAAGGATCAAGCATCATGAAGCTATATTTATTAAAAAGAAAATGTAAGTTTGGTTATGATACTTATGATGGATTTGTAGTACGTGCAATAAGTAGTGCTAACGCACGTAAATTAGTACACGAATTAACAGGAAAAGGTAGTTACTCAGAAAAAATATTTGGAACAGTCCACTAAACTCTAGTTGCGAATACATAGGTGAATCTAATAAGGATAAAGAAGAAATTGTATTAGATAGTTTTAATGCAGGTTAATCATGATAACTGATTTTGTTGGTGTGCTTGGTATTCTTACTCTTTTTGTTTTGATGTCTATACAATGGGGTTAATATGAAGAAAAGAGTTTTTATACCACGTAAGGGATTTGATCCAAGATCAGTTGTGTTGGATGAGGTCACACCATTTAAGTGTAAGAAAAGAAATTTTGTATCGAAGTATTTTAAAAAGGTAAATTATGAAAAAAGTAAAACGCAAAATAAAGAAGTATAAACCACGTAAGACAGGTAAGAAAATACGTAAAAGCAGAAGTAATACTTATCATACATGTGAGTATATAGATCCATTGTTACATGATTTAATACATGTTGTAACGTGGCATAAGCTACTAGGTTGTCCTAAAAAAGAACTTATCAGTGTAGTAAATGAAATATACAAAGCATGATAATACAGCCATGTGATAGAAGCAGAGATACGTAAAGTACTGGATAGTCAATGATCACATTAATGGGCCATCAACAAAGCGGCGTAAGTTTTCTTCGAGAAAATGATCGAGCGCTTTTAGCAGATGAAGCAGGACTAGGTAAAACACTACAGGCATTAGTAGCTGCAGAACCGTTTCTGAAAGGACGTTCTTTGTTATGGCTTACTCCAACATCAGTAAAAGAAAGTACAAAAGATGAAGCAGAAAAATGGGGTTTATATTCTGATAAATTAGCAGTTGTCGGGTATGAGTACGAGTTTTTGCATTACTTTGATCAGTTAATAAAAAGAAAATGGGGTGTGATTGTCGCTGATGAAGCACAGATGTTACGTAACCTTACTGCACAACGTACTAAGAATTTTTTAAAACTAATTAAGAACAGAGATTCAAAGATCTGGTTTTTAACAGGTGATCCAATTTGGAAAGGCGCACAGGATTTGTTCGTTATGTTATCCATTATGGAACCTGGTAAATGGGGTAAGTATAAAGATTTCTGTGAAAAATACTGTAAACAAAAAACTAACCAATGGAAACCTGGAGGTATTGAGTATCACGGATACAAAAAAGAACATGTAGGTGAAATTAAAGATGCAATGAACCGTTTGATGTTAAGACGGTTTAAGAAAGAAGTTGATATTGGAATGCCTGAAAAGATTTTTACTAAAGTTCCTTTGGATGTTGGATCAGGGAATTTTGATAAATTTACTAATGATGGAATTGTACGTGCAGTATCTAAAGCAGTTGAACAAGGATCAGATTTAAACTTAGAACCTGAAGTAGTAGAGACTATTCAAGAATTAGGATTAAAAAAGGTAGACCATGTTATTAGATATATTAAAGATACTAGGCTCATTGATTATCCTTTGGTTGTATTTGCTCATAATCGCCTTGTTCTATACGACATTGCTGAAAAGTTACGCGACACTGGTAAGAAAGTACAAACCATTATTGGTGGTATGGATAAAACGATTCGTCAACAGCATATAAGAGATTTTCAAAACGGAAAGTTAGATATCTTAGTATGTAGTATTTTAGCTGCAGGTGTTGGTCTGAATATGTTTCGATCAAGTAGATGCGTGAATGCACAACTACCTTGGACATGGGCTGCACTCGATCAAGCTGCTAATAGACTCCATAGGATAGGACAATTAAATTGTGTGAATGTTTATAACTGTATCGCTAAAGGTACGTTTGAGGAAAGACAGTACCATATGATCGAAGATCGCAAAGATATGACAAGTGAAATAGTAGGGATAAGATGAACGAAGTATTTTTCACAGCAGATACACATTTTGGGCATCGAATGATAGCTACTAAAATACGTGGTTTTTCTTCTTCTGAAGAAATGGATGAAGTATTAATTCAAAAATGGAATAGCATAGTTAAGCCTGGTGATAGGGTGTATCATCTAGGAGATTTTAGCTTGACTAGAGATATGATTGCAGCAAAAGAATTGGCAGCTAGGTTAAATGGCCAAATATTTTTAATACGTGGTAATCATGAAAATGTTGCAGAACACAAGGATATAGCACCTAGATTTGTTTGGATTAAAGATTATTTCTTTCTAAAAATTGATGATCAGCAGATTGCATTAAGCCATTATGCACATAGAGTATGGAATAAATCACATCATGGATCTTGGCATCTATACGGGCATTCTCACGGTAGCTTAAAAGATGATCCGAATTCACGATCATTTGATGTTGGTGTAGATTGTTGGGGTTATAGGCCGTTAAGTTTTGATGAAGTAAATACAGTAATGAGTAGTAAAAAATTTGTACCGATAGATCACCACGTAGGAGAATAAATGAAACCAGACAAATTAGATATAGCAGACATTGAAGTAACTGAAGATACGATCCTTAATTGGGGTGTTGAACACAGGGGTGAAAAATTAAAAGATATTCCAAAGTCTTATTTGTACTGGTGCTTCAATCACTCAGACATTCTTGATAAGCAATGCCCTGCTATCTATGATTTTCTTGAAGATTATTTAGAAGATTACGATCCTGAAGTAGATGCTTATGAAGATGATTACCTAGATGAAAACGATTACCACGGTGATTAAGTATGAGAATAAAAATGAATTTACAACCACATTTAGAAATACCAGTTCGGATAGGTAGGCAAAACTCTTTTTTGGGTTTTGCATTATGTCTTAGTCTAGGTAACGGCCCTATATCAAATTTTTTCGTAGGGTTCTTTTTCGTTGGATGGATAATGGGGTTAATAGTAACAATTAGATACGATAATTTACATAGGTAGATATGAATCATTTTGAAGGGTGTGCTTCAGAATCTCAGTTCAAAGAGCGCTACAAACAACTTGCGAAAAAACATCATCCAGATTTAGGAGGATCTGAACGTGTAATGCAAGAGATCAATTCACAGTTTGATCGTGTCCGTAAAAATAATTTTAAAAAAGAATCAGATAAAGCAGAATGGGACGATAGAGATTTTCACACTAGTTCATCTGGGCCGTTTGGTTTTGGTGGTTTTAATTGGGAAGATATTTATAACAATACTAAGGCACAATATGATCGTGCTTATGCAAAACGTAAAGCTCAACGTGAAGCAGAATATCGTGCAGAAGAAAATAGAAAAATTCGTGAAAAGGCAAGACGTGCTAAAGAGGAAGCTGAAGCAAAACGAAAAGTAAAAGACGAAGAAAAGTTTTCAGATCATTTTGAAGATGCGCGTAGGTATACAAGCTTTTGGCAAGATGGCGAAGAAACTATATTCGGTGGTGGACGTAGACACGGCAGAACTGCAGCATTTGAAGCTAATGAAGCCAAAAAAGAAAAGGATCGTCTTAATGTTATGTTTGATGAATACGTATGGGGTGAATGGGGTAAATATCAAAAGAAAATAAAAGGATGTACTAAATCAGAGTTAATAGAGGAACTAGGTAAAGTATTTAGGAACTGGAAACGTGCAGCAGATAAGGATCAATGGGAGAAGAAAAATACTTAAAACCATTTACTACTTATCCTGTAAGATTACGTAATATCTTCAGTAAAGAAGAATTTATAGTAAATTTATTTACAGATAGTAGAGGTAACTTTGAACCTATCCATAATTTATCTGAGTATGAGATAGTAATTATTTATGAACCAACTAAGGAACACAATGATTGACTTTAAATTTATACAAGAGCTTGAAGGTAAACGAATCTTAACTGCATATGTACCTAAAGATAAATACGGTCAAGTGTTAGGACAATCAGGAATAACGATTTCATCAGGTGTTGATCTTGGTCAAATGGAACCAGATGATCTTAGAAAATTATTTGGTACGTTTATTACTCCATTTGGAAAACAGTTACTTGATAAGTTAATTCCTTACTGTGGCTGGAAAGGGTTAAAAGCAGTTGGTAAATTAGAAACCAGTCCGTTGGTTCTTAATGATACTGAATCAAGGATACTTGATAATCTGATGTATGAACGTGAAGTAAAAGATCTAGAAAGCGCTTGGTATAAATTATCAGGTAAAAGCTTTAGAGAGTTACCCGATAGAGTCCAGACTGTTTTATTCTCTTTACAATGGAATTTTGGATCTATTTTAAAGTTACCAGAGACATCAAAACGATTCGTAGAAAGTTTTAAATCAGGTAATTGGATGAGCGCTTATACAGCACTTAAGAATTTTTCATCTAAACAAAAAGAACTAGATGAAAGACGGCAGAAGGAAGCAGAATATTTAAAACCACTTCTCGATATTAATAACAGTTAAATCATCAACGGTTTTAGTAATGGTACGGTGCTTTAATATGTGTCTACGAAGGTTATCAGGGTTTAACTCAAGATGTAAGCAGATCCAATTAAAAGAAAAATCGTCGTTATTGTCTTTATTTAGTATGTATGAAAGAGCTTCGCGTTTATGCTGCTGATCTGGAAGGAATAGATCCCTTATGGTTCTATCTAAACATGCTGCTAACAGCTTTCTTTCAGATGGTGGTTGTGGTTCGTCGATATGTTCTTCATCTAGTAAGTATTTTTTATTTAATTGAATATTCATTGTTGACAACAAAAGAATTAATGGTTAAAAGTACAACATGGCAAAACTAAGTAACTCTGAATATTGTAAAGCGTATAGACTTAAAAATATAGAGAAACTTAGAGAATATGATCGAAAACGTTATCACGAGAAAAGGAAAAAAGATCCTCTTTATAAAAAGAAGCAAAGTGTTAATTCGCGTAAGTGGAAAGAAGCTAATAGAGATAGGCATAGAGAACGTGTAAAAAGATGGAAGAAGATTAATCAGCATCAAACTAAAGCAACTACAGCAGTTAAAGATGCTGTTCGTTATGGTAGATTGGTAAAAGCTAGTGAGTGTAGTAAATGCGGATCTAAGGAAAATATTGAAGGGCATCATCATGATTATAGTAAACCGTTAGATGTTATTTGGGTTTGTAAAGTATGCCATATAAAAATTCATCAGGAGTTAAGACAATGATTGTGTGTGGGATCGACCCAGGTGTAACAGGTGCTGTTTGTTTTATCAAGGGCAAAGAAGTTACCTTACATAAGATGCCTGATACTGAGGAAGGGATTCTTGACATAATTTTAAATTCGTCTTTGCCTGTTAGTTATTATTTGGAAAAGGTTCATGCATCACCACAGATGGGGGCTAGTACAGCTTGGACGTTTTGTGAGAATTATACTTATATTAGAACTACTTTAAAAACATTTTTTTATATTGATACTGTACAGGGTAAGAAAGCATTAGGTGAAAGTAGTTTTAAATTAGTAATACCTCAACATTGGCAAGCTGCAGTAGATTGTTTTACAGGTGGTGATAAGCACGTTTCATTTAGACGTGCTAAAGAATTGTTTCCTGATCTTAAGGGTTTAACATTGAAAACTGCAGATGCGGCATTAATTGCCTACTATGGATGGCTAAAAGAGGGTAAACCAATATGAAAGCTTTTTTACAATTTATATTAATCATAGTCTTAAGTGTTTTAATTATGTTATTTGTATGTACGTTAGTTCCTTGGTGTTTTGAGTTAATGAAGTTTAGTGGTGAATCTGCCAGGTACTTTTTTGGTAATCCATAATGAGGTTAATTTTACTGTTAATTGGATTTACAGTTTTTTGTTACTTGGCATTTAAGTTAGTTCCGTTAGGAGATATGGAAGCAGCACACAGGTATTTTAATGGCTACAAATAGAGAACGGATGCAAATGAGTAAATGGGAGCCACCAGAGGATGATGAACAGGAAGGTAAACCTGCTAAACCACCTGTTACAGAAAAGCAATGTAACAAATGCGGAAAAGTTAAACCTATAGAAGAATTTTATAGTAGAGGTAAGGATGCAAAATACAAAGCTGCTTATTGTAAAGACTGTCACACAAAACCCTTTCTTTATGAAAGGATAGTCTGCCCACATTGTAATGGTAGAATTTGTTTTTTTGGCTTAGATGAAAATGGTAATATTCAAAAACAAAAAAGTGAGATATTAGATAAACTCAAAAAAGAGGCAAAACAAGAAATCAAATTAAAAAAGAGCAAGAAAAAAATAGATTCTATTCCAGAGAATAAAAATATAAAAGGTATTTTTTAAATGACTGAAGCACACGCAAAATATGCACCTAGTAGCACATACCGTAACCTAGTTTGTAAAGGTGCATTAGCATTTGTAGATAGGCATAAATTAAAACAAAAAGAGTCGGAGTACGCAAAGGAAGGAACAATAGCACATGAGTGGATCAATAAAGCGCTCACGGCAATACATGCACAAAAGCAATTTGATTTTGAACAAATTCCTGATGAAGAAATGCGTGGCCATGTTCAAAACTATTGCCACTTCATAGGCCAAATGAATATGCAATGGCGTAAATCTTATGATGGTGTCGCATACCACATTGAAAAGAGAGTTAAATTTGATGGTGACTTTTGGGGTACAGCAGATTACATGCTTACAGGCCGTCATAAAAAAACAAAACTACCAGGGCTTTTAATTTGCGATTTTAAATATGGTAAAGGTGTTGAAGTAGATGCAGAAGATAATGAGCAACTACTGTCTTATGCTATCTGTGCTAGAAAAGAACTTAATGCAAATTTTGATGTAGTGCGTTGTTTCATATTCCAACCACGTACACCAGGTAAAGAATTTACTCATTGGGCTGTTGATAGAGATATTTTAGATAAAACAGAAGTAACTATTGTCAATAATAAAGCAGATTGCTTTAGGTTATTAGAAGCTCCAATTGAACGAATTGAAAAGAACTTAGTACCAGGCGATCATTGTCGATTTTGCCCTGCTAAAGAAAATCTTAAATGCCCTGCTTACAAAAACTTTGCGAACGGATCACAATTAAAAATTCTTAACGATACACCTGAAGTTCCTGAAATCGGTGGATTAACACTAGAGCAGAAAGTAGAAATATTTAAACGTAGAAAAGTTATTAAAAAGATCATGGACGATGTAGCTAGTGATTTACTTGCTTTAGCTGTTAAAGGTGAAAAAATACCAGATCATAAATTAGTTGAAGGTCAACGGCGTAGAATCTGGAAAGGTGAAGTAGGTGATGTCGCTGCTTCTTTAATAGCGCTCGGTGTTACTGAACCGACAAAAATAAGTCTTATAGGAATTGGGGAAGTAGAAAAAGAAATTGGTAAGGGTAAAATCGGTGAACTAACTGATCTTACTCCTATCAAGTATAATATTGTTCCTGAATCAGATAAGAAACAGGCGGTAACAATTAGTAGTATTGAAGATTTAACTGAAATTGAGATAACGGAGTAAATATGGAAAATAACGGACAAACACACTCAGAAGATGCAGCATTACAAAATAAGTTAGCTGAAACAGGTATTAAAAAAGCTTACAATTATCATAAGCCATCAGAAGATGGTTTATCTAAAATCAAGCAGATACGTAGAGCTGGCACTATGCTGGATAACATGATCCAAGAGTTAGCACCACATAGCAGAGAAAGAAGTATTGCCATTACTGAACTTGAAACTGCTATAATGTGGGCTATTAAAGCAGTCGTTATTAATGATCCGCAATCTGAGATTGATGATCGATAGTGGTAGGTGCTTTTGTTAAAGTTGTACTAGAAGATTTGCGACTAAGGCAGATCGCAAATCAAAAATGGTTAATTGTAATGGAGAAAATCATGAGTGAAGAAACACAGACAGAAGAACAAGAATTTACTGGTGAACAACCAGCAGCAGAAGTATTTGGTGAAGCAGAAGCAAAAGCTGAACCAATTCATGTAACTTGTTTACGAAGTATGAACGAGACATTGAAATTGTTAGAAAGTAGACCTAGAAAATCTACTGCTAATACAAATTGTATTGAAGATCTTAAACAAGCAATTAAATGGCTGGAAACTGATACACATTCTTAAGTTCGTTGCTTAGGGGTATCTTCCTCGGATATAAAATGAGGATTGAGTAACGGTAGGTACACAACTCACACACTACCGCCTATCGTTACTTTTTGATTGTGGAGGTGTAACTGGTTGCACGTCCTCGTTACTTCAGTTTACCACGGTAAATTGAAGTGAGAGGAAGGACAGAGTTCGAGACTCTGCCATAATCTAAAACAAAACGTAAAACAAGGAAAAAACAAATGGCAAAACAAAAAGATAAAACAAAATATTTAACACTATATAGTCCAGTTGGAATGTGTAGTTATCCTTATTTAGTAAAACCAGATACAGGTAGAAAGGAAAGTTCAAACAAATTCTCAATTGAGATATTTGTACCTAAAGCTCGTTTTGCAGAAGAAGGTAAAGAATTTGCAGCACAGATTTTAAACTTTGCGCGTGAATACTACAAAAAACCAAAACTTAAGATGTCGGATTTTAAAGGGCCTATTACAGATATGGACAATGATAAGGATTGTCCAGATTATGCAAAAGGCTGTTTACGCATCCGAGCAAAAGCAGGTAATGCCAAGGATCTAGAAAAGACTCTTGCTGCTAAACCTAAAGTTATTGGGCCTCGTAAAGATCCTGAAACTAAAAAATACAAGGAATGGACGGATGAACAGATTGCTGCCATCAAAGGTGGTGACGATGTACGTTTAGTCTGTGGTATTTATGGTTATGATCAAGATCCTAGTTACGATCCTGAGACTTCAAAACGCGAACGTGGCGGTATCGCTTTAGGACTGAATTTTGTTCAGTTCATCAAGGAAGGTAAAGCGCTCGGTCAAGGAAGAATGAAGGCTGTTGAAAACTTAGATGAAGTTGAAGTAACACCTGATAATCCTGATGAAATTGTAGATCAAGCAGAACCTGAAGATGTAGATCCAGCAATGGATTTTGGATAATAGTTTTAGCCCTGTTACAAGGTTCGCTAGAGTCGCGAGCGTAATAACTCTTAATTGAGGGATGATCTCAAGTAGACCAAAATCGATAATTGTAACAGGGCTTTTTTTCTCTTTATGGCAATCAGCGACAAGAAAGTAACAATGACTGAATATACTGTAACCCTATGTGGTGCAGTAACTTTTAACATTGGTGAAAATGCTACTATGCAACATGCTTGTTTAGTAATCGGTGAAGAAGGTGAAGCAATCGTAGTAATTCCCTTTCATAGTTTTTCAGATATGAAACAAATGCTGATTGATACAATTTCTATAATTGATAAGACAGTTGAAAAAAGAAATGCAGGTATGAATTAATGAAACAGCTAAGGATTGGCTTTGCAAATACTCAGTACCCTGTATCAGAAATTTCTGGTTCTGAACTTCCTACAAAACAATACAAAATTAACTATATTAATAAAGTTAATGAAGCAGAGATAGTTGCAAAACAACTACAAAAATCTGAAGTTCAAAATTTTGGAATAGATATAGAGACTTACAAGAAAATCGATCATAAAAAAGCAGGATTAGAACCGCATTTAACTGGTATATCAATAGTACAGATATATGATGGTGATTCTACTGTATACGTATTTGATGTGTTGGAATTACGTAAGCACGATATAACTAGTTATTTACCATCTGATTACTACGATAAAACTATTGAACCAGGGTTATTTTGGTTACGGCATTTAACGTCTAAAAACTTTGTGGCACACTATGGTATCTTTGAGCTTAAACATCTTACTCATAACGGTTTTCCTAATCTTAATATTGGCTGCTCCATGTTACTTAGTATTCTGGTTGACAGGGCAGAGCGATCCCCATTTGTTGATACAGAAGATGAAGCAGAAATTGAGGACGATGATGAACCGAGTACATGGAAAGGCTACGGTTTAGATGCGATCATTGGCCGTCTATTCAATCTAAGAATAGATAAAAAATTCCAAATGTTCCCTTGGGAGCAAAGGCCACTACCTTCAGATGCAATTCAATATGCGGCATTAGATGCGATTCTTACGCATGATATTTGTAAAGTTCAGATTAAGAAAATAAACGAATACAAAATGCAGAAGCATTACCAGCTTCTAAAAAAGATGCAGCATGTAATTGTTGAGATGGAACTTAACGGAATGCTGATTGATACTAAAAAGCATACTAAGTTAATCGCTGAATGGAGTAAGAAATTTGAAGTAGCGAAAATAGATTGTGCTAAACATTTTGGTGAAATTAATTTTGGATCAACTAAACAACTAAATAACTGGGCAAAGAAAAAATATAATGCTCAGATACTAGATGATTGGATGAAAACAAAAAAAGGCGCATTAGGCTTTGGTAAGAATGCATTAGCATCTATGCAACATCTGCCAGAGATGAAAGCGCTTTTAGATTATAAAAAACAAGCTAAATTATTGAGTACCTATGGCGAGACTTTGCAGACGCAAATCAATCCGATTACCAATAGGGTACACTGTAGTTTTTCGTTGGGTGAAACTAGAACGGGGCGACTCAGTAGCCGTGAACCAAATTTACAGAATTTGCCTCGCGATAGTGATATGCGGAATATTTTTGTCGCTTCATCTGGAAAGAAATTAATTGTAGCAGACTTTAACCAGATTGAACTAAGAGTAGCAGGTCTATTATCTGGTGATCCTATCATCAATGGTGCATACGAACGTGGAGATGATCTTCATACGATTTTTGCTGCTAGAATGTATAAAGTACCACCATCAAGAGTAACAAAAGAACAGAGACAAATTGCAAAGTCTGCTAACTTTGGTGCTATCTACGGCATGGGGCCTACTAAATTTGTTCTTTATTGCCTTGCCAATGGATGTAAGATTACTTTTGATGAAGCAAAACAAACTATTGATACACTTTGGAGTCTCTACGCACAGTACGGTAAATGGTGTAATTTTGTACGTGAGAAAGCAAAAGCATTAGGTTTTGTTAGAACCCCAATGGGTAAAATGCGTAAGCTTCATGAAAAAGAAGTCTACACAAAAGCACCAAATACAATTGTTCAAGGTGGTGCATTTGAAGTGATGGCTGCTTCTATGATTGATTTTCGAGAAAGAGTAGAAGGTCACAATGATTGCCAATTAATTAACTCAGTACATGATGAATTAATTATTGAATGTGATGAAGATGTAACTGAAACAATTGTTCATGCTGCTAAAAATGCTATGGGATATGGGATGCGATCAGTGTTTCCAAAAGCAACTTTAAATAATTTAGCTAAACCAGTAATTTGTGATTCATGGGGAGAAGGGAAATGAGTTTAACAACTAGTATTTATCAATGTCCTAGATGTATGGGATACAGTAGTAATCCTGCTATCTGTGATCATTGCAAGTGGCCAATCAATAAACCTTTTTCAGTTAGTAGTGACACACCTATATGTCAAAACTGTAAACATGAATCATCTGATCTTTCATTGGGGTTATGTCCATACTGTATTAAAAGGGTAGGTTTAAAAGCAGCTATAAATGCTGAACGTGCTGTTCATGGTGATGGTACACTAGTGATAGATGATCCTGTAAATCATCCTAAACATTACTGTAGTCACCCATCAGGTATTGAATGTATCACAATTACCAGGCATTTTAATTTTAACATTGGAAACATTATTAAATACCTTTGGAGATCTAATCTAAAAGATCATCCGATACAAGATTTAGAAAAAGCGCTTTGGTATTTAAAAGATGAGATTAATTTACGAAAAGGTATAGAAAAAACTAATGGTTAGTGTATCGACTGGAAAAGGATCTTCACAAGAATATGGTACACCAGACTATATTTTTAATTATTTTCATGATCAGTATCAGTATGATGTTGACGGTGCAGCATCAATAAAAAATCACAAACTACCTGTTTACTATTCTATAAATAAATCGTTTTTAGATGCACATCCAAAATACTTAATAGGTAAAAGAATCTGGATTAATCCACCTTACAATAACGTATTACCATTTGTCGAAAAAGCGCTGGGGTTGATGGCAGAAGGTGCAGAACTAATCTCATTTTTTGTAAATAATGATCCTACTACTAAATGGTATAAATTAATGTGGAATGATTCAGGGTGTTTAAAATACTTTGATGAGATAGGACATAGAGTTAAATTCATTGGGGCTAAACAAGCACAAAGTTACCCTTCAATTTGTATTACATTGATGCAGAAACACGGTTCATTTTTAGATAGATATGTACAATTAGTTGATCCGCCACGACCTAAGAAAACTAAGTTGTTGACAACAAGTAATTAACAATGCCATATTGCGATCATAGTTATTTAAACAGTCTAAAGGTAATTATATGGATAGAGTAGCAAGATTAATTTTTATATCTCTTTTATTAATCATATTAGCAATGATGTGTGCTAAGAAATCTGAAGCACAGGTACACTTAGAGTTTATATCAGTGAAACCAACAATTTATTCATTACATCAATGTCCTGATGTTGATACACTTTGTACCTCACGATATACGCAAGCGGCTTCTTATGAAGAAACTACTAGGCAAACAAAACTAGCAATTAAGAATGTTGGTTATGGTGGTAATTTAGATTACTACTCAATTGATCCTGCTTATAGGGGTCAAGGATATAACAACCAAAAATCACGTATTTGGAATGATTGGCATGGTAATAGTTCATGGACATACGGAGTCTACTACTGGAAAGGTAAAATTTATATTTCAATAATGGAACCATGTCCAAATATCAGACGTTTATTAGAGCAGTTTTTACGCCATAAAAAACGTGGCCAGGTATTATTTCAATTCAACAAAAAACCTATGCAGACAAAATATCAACCAGCTATGTTTGAGTATTTGTTAAATCCTGAGCTTTATCCTTACTTTGTTGGTACTGCTGATGATGCAAATGATGTCTTTCTAAATTAACTATGAAAGGTACTAGAGAACAAGAAAAAATAATTGAGCATCTTAGTAAACTATGGCCTCACACCCATTTTAAAATAAAAAGTAAAATGGGTACATTGAGGCTTTTTAAAGACGGTGAAGTAGTCGCGATAGGATGTGCTACTATTACACGTTATCTTCGATCAGTAGCATGTACTAATAAGTTCTGTAGTAAATACAATAGATACTCTAAGACTTCGGTTTTGAGCGCAGATAACCGTCTGTAGGTGGTAAAGTAACTTTTCCAGATTTAATAGTGATCAAACATGAACCAGTATTTTTTACAGCTTTGTCGGCATTTTGGTAAGCGTGTTTTTTGGAATAGTAGCGTTTACCATCAGGATGATCAGGTAAAAACCTAGCCATGCTATCAATTTTATTACCTTTAGAATCAAAAACATCAGCAGCGTGTTCGCCGCCATCAGGAATTATTACGAGCGCTCGGTTATCTTTTGTAGGTTCTTTTGCACCATGATCATCAGAAAATGTTTTATAAAGATTTTTTCCCTTGTATGTAATTGCCCCATCCCTAAGTTTGAGGCTCATTCTATGGCCTCGGATATATTCTACAGACGGCCAGAAAGTACGCTTATTAGGTTCTGGTGCATCTTTTTGTTGGGGATCAAATTTGCCATTGTATCGTGCATCCCAAATACGTATGTGACGTGCAAACTGATACAATCTGATGATCGCATCTATATCAGTATCCATGACTGGTGTAGGGAATTTCTTATTGCCTCCAAACCCATCGAAGGATATTATATATTCACCATTCGGCACTTTTGGTAAGGTTTCAAATGCTTCTAAGTGAATTTCTAATATTATCCCTGGTATGGACACTCCTGCATTTAGGGATGAATTTACTAGCAAGCATGATGGACATAGAGGTCTAAGCCATGCGAAAAGCTCTTGCATCGTCTTTTTATCATGGCGATTCTCACAAAAAGGAGATGCAAGTATCTGAGTCTGATTTGTCCTCGCTAATTCCTCCAACTGTTGAGCGTTCCTCTTTAAAAGCGGTTTTAGCTTATCAACAGGGTACTTATGATCTCGATCAAAAGGTGTCATGTGAACAACACCTTCAGAGAATTTCTTTGATTCTACGAAAGCTTCAACGGTGTTCCATGAGTTAGATTTTTTACCTTTGAATGTTTCAGGCATGATCCCGAAAACATCTCCTTTAAGAGATCCTTTGATTGCTTCTTTTTCAAAGAATGCACCACCTAGAAAATCTGATCCGAATTTTGGTAATTCACCACTCATAGTAATTATCCTTTTTTACTTTTCTCTTTTGTTTATATGAATCAAAAAAGTGAAATGTTAAACCACCCATCAGAAAACCAACGAACCAAGGAATTAACGGTGCATCTTTTGAACTATCTATAATAACTTGGGTAATTGAATTTCTGTCTATACTGTCTGAATAAAGGTAAATATCTACGGCGGCAATTAAAACGAATATAAATATTATGAATGCCCATACTCTCTTAGTAGTCATACCCTTGTCTTTCACTCCCATCATCTTGAGTTACTGTATCAGACTTTTTAAGATTATCAGCGACACGTGATATACCAGATTTTCTAGCTTTCTTTGCATTATCTAATTGCTGTGGGATTTCAAAAGGTGGTCTTAACATTATATTAGTGAAGTTAAGTTCTTTTAGAATACGATAACGATCACCAGCATCTAGTACATTTTTTTCTACCCATTGCCTGTATTGCTCACGATCATATTTATCTTGAATAACAGGTTTACCATCTTTCATTACTAAACTTGGATAAGGAGCAGGATCAAAGGCATCAGGATTACCTGCAGTTACCATTGATAAAGTATTTGCAAAACCTTCCTTATCGCCACGATCAACTTGGCGCACCATAGCATCAGTTAATTCAGGATCACCTGCTTGATTAACCAATTCATTTAATGCACCAGGATCTGAAAAGTATACTTCTGAATCCCTTGGTAAGAATTGTTTTTTACCGAGCGCTTTAGCTTCTAAAAAAGAAGCGCCGCGCATGGCCTTAGCCATTAGCTTTTGTGCAGATGGTGCTTTTAGATCAACACCAGGGAAAGGGAATTCACCTGATCCTAGTTTATTTAAACCTGCTCTTACTTCAGGTCTAGCTGCTAATTTGGTAGCAATCATTAAAGATTGACGGCGTATCCCATTGATTGCACCAGGAACAAATTTAGTGAAATTAAAGCTTTGTGCCTTGGCTTTATCGACCGATCTATCAATGACGTTACTGATAGGTGCTAACTCATGAAAAAGGCGGTTATTTGTGGCTAATGTAACGTCACCAGTGGCATCAGCAGCTTTTTGTATACCATCTGATAAACTATCTAAGGCATATTTTTGAATTGTATCAAGTTCCTTAATTTGACCTGATTTCTTGTTAAAATTTAGTTTTGATACAAAACCATCGTGGATTGCTCTAGCTTCTGCAGGTGTAAGGCTCCTATCAGCTAATAAAGCGGCCATAGCTTGATTTTCTGATGTAATACCCATCTTCTTTAGTTCTGGGTATACATCAAGTAATCTGCCTTTTTTAAAAGCAATTAAGGCAGCAGATTTTTCAGGTAGAACCACACTAGCAAGTCTAGTCAAAAGATCACGTTGAACTACTGCAGCTTTCTTTTTTGTAGTTTCATCTACAATAACAGTTTTTAGATTCTTGAGTACGCGACCTTGGCTAACTGCTTGATCTAAAAGTTGTGATTGCTCTGAAGAAAGAATATCACCAACCTTTACAATTGGCTGTGGATTAGAGTAAAAACTATCGAGCGCTTCACCTGTTTTTTTAAGAACTGCATCAACAGCTTTTTGCTTGCCCTTTAATGTAAAAGGTTCCTGAATAGCAGCTTTTGCTTCAGGTGAATTTGCAAAAAGATATGATATATTAGTTTCAAGATTTCTACTGAAATCAGCAGCATCTGCACCTAAGTTTTGTAATACATACTCAGGTGTTTCAAAGAATTTTGCAGCAGATTTTATTTTAGAAGCAGCACCTGCAGCAGCTTCAGTTTCTTTTACTGTTCTACCTGCATTTAATACTGCATCTTTACCAGCTCCTACATCATTACCTAGTTTACTTAGTACAGCAGTACCTACAGCACCTGCACCTGCATTAATAGCTACAGATGTTAACGATGGATCTTGATCAGATACATATGTTTTAGCTAGTTGTCTTACTGCTTCAATACCACCAGCTTGTAAAGCTGCTTTCAAAGGCACAGCAGGAATAGCTAATGCTTGTGCTACACTATCAATATTTTCTGCTATCTCTGATGCTATATTATCCTGTGCAAAAGATGGATCTACTCTACCCCAATATCTAGTACCTTTTCTCTTTAGAATTATATTAGTTTTATCAAGAGGATCTAATGCAAATTTATAATCAGGAAGTTCTTTTTTAAGGAACTGCGCTTTCTCATCTGCATTATCAAAAAGTAACTGAGTTTTCCAACGTAAAATCGGATCTATATTTTGGTAATCAAGTACAGGTCTATTATCAGGGCCTTGGCCAATACGATCAATTTTTTTAGCTTGTTCTAAACTCAGACTTTCTAAAGGAGATGCATAGAACTGTTCAGGTGTTAGTTTAGTATCGGTAGCAGGATCAAAATAAGGGTTATCAGTAGCTGTTACATCTGCATTCGTTTGACCTTCACCAAAACCAGGATCTTTTAAACCTTGATTAACTTCACCTGTCATTGGGCGGTTTTTATTGTATGGGATGTTGATATCAGTTACGCCATCTTCTGATGGTATGACAGAACCTAACTGATCTTCAGTCGGATCGGGAGCGCTGTTGAAATCTTCTAATGATAATTTATCGGCCATTATTCATCCATTGAATCTAGTATATCCTGAACTTTTGATTTATCAGGTGTAGTAATAACATTACCTTCTTTATCTAAACCTATAAAATACTGAACTTGACCATTGATTACTTTTGGTTGACCTAATGGAATACCTTTACCGTATCCGTTAGAGGTATAAAAATTATCTGCATCTTCGTGTAAAAGTTTTTTAGCAGTTGCGATTGAATCAGGTATACCTGTTTTCCCTGGTAATTGGCTCTTTATATTTTTGAAAAATGATGTTGGATCTACAACCATCTGTTCAATGCGTTTAGCTTGATATTCACCACCACGTCCAGGTACTTCTTTAATACTAGTTAAAGCATTTACTAAATCTTTTCGTCTTAAACTAAGTTCAGAGCTATCATCTTGCCACATTCTTTGTAGTGCAGGTAAATCTAAATTCTTACTTAACCTATACATCTCAGTTAAGTTTTTTTCAGCCGATTTATATTTTGGATTAATTTCACTGACTTTTTTACGTTCGTCATCAGTAACATTATCTGCGACATAGACTTTACCACCAAATGTAATTGGACGGCCTCTAGCAGATGCTTCAGTAGCTTTTCTATTATTCTCTAGTTCTTTACCAACATTAGTTAGAGCTTTTCCTACGGCAGCATCACCACCTGCACGAATTTCTGCATTTATTGCTGATTGTTGTCTATCAGCATTTTTTTGTTCAGCAGTATCAGCAGCATTAACTTCATCTAAGAGCGCTTTACCTTTTAAATCATTTACTGCTTTTTCTTCTGCAGCAGTAGATTTGTAATCCAAAACAGCAGCATTTTGTTTACGTTTGTTTGCTATATCAAAACCTTTAGCTGCAGTTGTAGCACCTAATGCACCTGCTTCTGCACCAATAGATAAACCTTTTTTACCTTTAACTGCACCACCTGCTAACACTGGTAACAATCCAATTAAAAGCATTGCTGCGGTTTGTGATTTTGTTAATGGTGCATCTTCATTCATTGCTTTCAATGCAGCAATTTTTCTTTGTCCTATTTCAGATGCTTTTTCATTTAAAGTATTATAAAGAATTTGACGTGCAGTTTTACCATTAGCTGAATCAACTTTTAATGATCCGAACGTAGCAAAATCCTTTGGAATATCTAGCTGTTCCTCTGGTGACATATCTAACTCAGTGACAGCCTTTAAAGCTTCATCTGACACTAGTTTTTGTAATAATTCTTGTGAGTCACCCATTATGCTAAAGCACTCCCACCTTTTTTAAGTGATTCTTCTATTAGTTTTAAAATCTTATCTTGAGTAAGTTGCGATTCAGCATATTGCTTATCCGCAAAATTTTCACCTGCTACTAATCCACGTTGACCTGTAACAGTACCTATACCACCAAGAATTGAACCAACTTGACCAGCTTTTTCAGCAGCTTTTTGTCCAAGATTATATTGTTGTAATTGTGACAATCTTTGACCTAGAGTAGCAGCTAAATTACCAGCTACATTAGTTGCATTGATTGAAGAAGTATTTCTTTGTGATTCATCATTTAAAACTGTATTAGCTAGTTGCCCTGATGCTGCATTAGTCCTAGATGCCCTGTTACCTTCAGTATTTGTAACTAGATTTGTAAATGCATTTTGTGCAGCTTGTTTAATATCAATATTTTTTACTAAAAGATCACGTTCTAAATTTCTGTTTTCAACTATGCCTTGTCTTTGAAGTAGTCCACGTTGAGCAGTTGCAGCAGCACCAAAAACCTGGTTACGTGCTTGAGTCTTTGCTAGATCACGTACACCAGCTTGCATTGAACCATTTATGTTTGCACGTGCTTGAGATCGTAATGCCTCCATCTCTGGTGCATCTAATCCTGGTAAAGCGTTCCTTGCTACACCGAGCGCTTCTAGTTCTATATCAGAAAGATTTTGTGCGTTGGTAAGAATACCTTGTTGCTGATTTACAATATTTTTTATTTGATCAGTTTGTAATCCTACAGTATCCGCAAGTTGTTTTGCTCTAGCTTGTGCTGCTATTTCTTCAGGTGTTAAAGTTTCGTTTATACGTCCGAGTGATCCATCAGAGTAAAACTCATTAGCTAATCCTCGGCCAAACTGTTCACCTACTCCAATAATTTCTTTTACTCTATCTAGTACAGATCTATCATCAACATTTGTTACACCTGTAGTAGCTATACCACCTGCAGAAGTTCCGTCTGGTTGTGGTGTACCTGTTGTTAAAGGAGTCTGAGGATTTTGTGCAGCAGGTGTTTGTGCTGCTGGCTGTTGTGGAGTTGGTGCAGTAACAGGTGTATTTTTATTTGCTTTTATTTCTTTAAGATCTTCAATACGTTGTTCCTGTTTAGGAGTAGGATCAGCAACTTTATTAAGATTTTTTAGCTCATCAGATAATTTTTCATTCCATGCTGAAGTAGGTGCAGCAGGTGTTTGTGCTGCTGGCTGTTGAGCTGCAGGTGTAGTTGGAGTTGCAGCAGGTCTACCTGGGTATGGATCAGATACTTTTTGCCCATTAGCTACTTTGATATCCTCTAATGCATAAATCCTATTGATTTGTGCTTGAGTAGGATTCTTAGTAGCTTTTAGCTTCTTTAACTCGTTAGATAAATCTTCTGTCCACTTTGCAGCCATAAATTCTATTTTATCCTGTATAAACTTAATTTGAAACTATCTAAATTAAGGCATAATTAGGACTTTTCCTTGAAAATCACTACCACAAGTGAGGTAAAAAAACTGACTATCAGCTTTTGGCGTATCTGGCCTCATAAGTGGTGTACTACCTCCGAAGTTGTCCAATACTAAAAACCTAGTTGGTATTACCTTAAGTGGATGAGTTATTTTAACTATTTCACTTGCAGGTATTTCACCTTCCCATTCATACCCCTTGAAATTGTCTGCAAAAGATAAGTTTTTTAATCCATTAGTCCAAGTTCTTAAAGTTCCTATTATGTCAAAATCAATAACTATAAATTTAGCCATTTTGTCTAGGCTCCTTTGCTTGTCTATCAAAAGGAGTTGTGTAGATAAATTCTAATTGATCGTAGGTAATAATTTCATAATCTTCAGGTACAGCGTTTTCGTTTGATACAATAATTTGAAACGATCTAGCTTTAGCAGTTGGTACTTTCATCATAGCTACAGATTTACCGTTTTGAACATCAAAAGTTCTTTGTGCGTTCATTGCTAAATTTGTACCTGCATAATCTTTGTTGTTGATTACACCTTTGACCACTAGTGTAAAATTATCACCAAAGTCATTTGTAACAGCAGGATCAGCTAATACATTATCTATAAATCTAGTTAATAATAGTTTTAATGGTTTAAAGAATGCTGATAAAGATCCTTCATCACGTGTGAAAGGTGTGTAATGAATATCCATGTAAACAGGATAAGCTGCTTCCTCGTAGTCGTATTTAGTACCATCATTTTTAAAGGAATAAAGACGGCCATTTATTGTTCCAAGGTAGTAACCTTGCATTCCAAACCAAAGATTATTTTCATATAAAGTAAATCCGTATGCAGCATTTAGATTTGGTTGATCTAAGCCATCGATAGTATCTCTATAACGATTATAAAAAGTATACTCTGTCCAAAATGGAGTAGTAGCGCCGTAGTTAAAGACTAGCCATTTTGATGATATTGGATCTACGTATTTTCCTTGCTGTGGTGTTCCAACTTCCGCAGGTAGATATAAATGATATCTTTTTCCTAGATGATCATTGAATCCCATTGCACGTTTTAGTACACGTGTGAAATTTACATTTAAGGATGTAGTAGAATAAGCAGTACCGTTTCTATCTGTAATAGCAGTACCGTTTACTTGTGTATTCTGTTTTTGCCCAAATAAAGGAAGTATGTTTTCACTAACTGCTAATTGTGGCACTCGATTGTTAAAAATAAATGGGCCACTTAATGAAAGGCCAGTAAGAGCATCATTGTCACCTATTTTTGCAAGTGTTCTATGTGAAGTGCATCCAATACCAGTATTAGATCTATTCAATGCTTGGAAATTAAGATCATCTAAAGTACCGTCTAGTATTGCATGACCTGTTTCTTTGAAAACAGCTAACCCTGTATCATCTACAGTTCCAAAAGCAGTAATTGCACCAAGACCACCGACTTTAAGATCAGTTAAATTTGATTCTATAGGAAAAGCTTCAGGATCATCGAATAGTGACCATCTTATACGATTAGGTAATGCAGGATCACCTGCTACTACTCTTAATCCTTGATGCTCTCCTACAAAATATGAATCAGGTGGTAAAGAATGTTTTCGTAATTGTTCTACAAAAGGTTCTGTTAAACTCGCATCAGCTACATCATCTAAAATTACAAATGTATTATTCGCAGCATCATTAGGCGCTTCTTTTACCAAATAAAAATCTACGCCTGTTGTTTTAGTTCTCCATAATTGAACTTTTACGTTATTGGATATGATTGAATTGTCTGCAACACTGACTGTTGCACCTGCTATAGTAATAGTAGTTGCAGTAGTACCTGTGATCTTTCGTTCTACGTGTGTAGAAGTAGATGTGTCATAAAGATATGCTATATCATTAGTTTCAAGTGTATGTCCTGCATCTACTGTTATAGTATTTACACCAGCTTGTAGCCCATTTACTTGTGCAGATCTTGCATCAAAATTACCAAAGTTACTTGTATTAACAGATGTAACTGTAACATTAACATCTTTAGTAGCTGCCATAGTATGTGTAGCTAATGCTAAAGTATCATCAGAATCTTCACCTTCTATTATATTGCCTCTAGCATCTTTTTTCGCATATACAATTTTGTAAATATAAACGTCACCTGTTGGATGTGACGTACCACCTGCTGAATCTGCAATACTTACAATATTTCCTTGTGGTAAACCTTGACGGTAAAATTTTCTGCCATCGTATTTATAAAGATTTTTTCCGTATGCAATGTCTAATACGTTTGAAAAATTTTGAAACGAAGGTGATATAAAGTTTGCATCAGTAAATAGTAAAGGCGCATTTTCACCAGTACCTATTGTTGTAATATCGTAATAATCCAGAGTTGTAGTTTGACCATTTGTTAATGAGACTTCTTTATGTCCTACGACATCGAGATAAGCTAAATTTGCTGATGAAGGTAAAGATGCAGGTGAACATGCCCATGATGCTAATGAATCAATATCTGCTATATAAGATGAAAGTAAACCACCAGAGTTATTAATATTTGCTGATGGTGCAGTTTCATTTAAAACTTCTACTCCATTTGTTTTAACAATTAATCTATATGAATTAGGCGTAGTAGCTGTTTCTATCTCAGGTAAAATAGAAAGTGTACCTGTTCCTGCACCAGAATATGTTACTGTAACTGTACTCTTAGATATTTTGTATAAAGTAGGTGCAGATTGAACAAATAAATTAGTCATGCCCATGCGTAAGGCAATCATTTCTTCTTTTGTACCACCTGTATCTATATCGTGATAAGAATAGGTAAAAGGAAAAAGAACTTCATATGCAACAGCTAAAGTTTTTCTGAAATTAAACTTAGTACCTTTTCTTGGTGTAAGTTGGCCTTTATCATTCTTATCGACATTCGAGCAAATTTGAGCCGAGTTTGGATCAATCCCTATTTGAGATGGATTTAGTACGAGTCCTTTAAATAAAGAACTATTTAATATTTTAGGTATTTCCATTATTCTAGTAAATCATCCACTATTGGCACATCCATTATGTCATGTGTCATTTCAGTAAAATTATCTACGATATCATTTAAAACTGTAGCTACTTCTATTCGTTCATTGATTTCATCTACAGATGAATCTACGTTATGTATTCTTGCTTGTGCAAAAACTTTACAGTAATCAAGTAATCTAATTGGCTTATCTTCAGGTAAATGTGTTGAAGTATATTTTCCTATTACAACATAATCGCCATTAGCTGTGTTGTAATCACTAGAGACAGGTATATTAATAGTTCTCGATACTGTGTCATAAGAAGTTACCGGAATATTGTAATCTTTAACTACTCCAAGTTTACTAACAACGCATATATACTGTGCATTCGATAAAGAATAACTATCTAAATCAGAATCATTAGCTAAAACAATTGTACCTGTTGTATGAGATGAGACTTTACCACGACGAATATCAAGTTTATCGAGCGCCCTGTAAAAATTTATACGTAATTTTCCATTTGCATCTCTAGGTATACGATTCAAAAGAAATTTTCCGTTTCTACGTATATACTGATAAACACGTCCAGATGCAGTATCACGTTGACCCATTAATGCAGGGGGTAAAGGAAAATAGTTTTCTAATCTTCCATCGTGCGAAAATTCTACTGACAATATTTTATTATTAAGAAAAATATTATCATTAATTTCATATTCTTCTTGATCTGCTACAGTATTTTGAACATTTTCTTCTACAAATTCACCAGGGTAAACATTTATGATTCTTGATTGTATAAATGCTAATGCGTCGTTACAGAATCCAACAATTAGATCATTAGATATACCTTCCTCAGTAACACCTGTAGTAGTGTCTGTTGAAAACGCAGTATTACCTGTTTTCGGTCTGATTTGAGTTGTTATCAGTGTTCCAATATACATTTAGTACCTATTTAATTTTTTACGTAGAATCATACCTAGCATAGCTGGAGGCTTTACATCTTTTGATTCAGTTTCCTCATCTTTTTCTTCTTTATCATCCTCTTTAGCACATTCTAAAAGTTGATCTGCGACATCTTTTAGTTGTCCTGCGAGTTGTATTAAGCGCTTTTTATCACTCATATTATCCACCAATAATTTTGTTTAATGTTGTATCTAAAGGTTGACCTGTACCTGTTTGTGCCTGTGTAGGATATTGAATAGGCTGTTGTGTTTCCGCAAGCATCTTATTTAAAAGATTTGATCTTACTGAAGCTGCAGGATCGGTTCTAGTAAATTTAGGTTGTGTTGCCTGTGTAGGGCCTTGTATTACGATGTTTATACCGCCACTTCCCGTAGGCTGTTGACCTGCTTGTGGTGCTGATTGTTGAACCCCTAGAGTCTTTAAAGTATTTAAGAATATAGCTTTATCTTGATCAGGAACATTTTTTAATTCACCAAATGCACCTTGAGCTTGATCTAGAGTAAGATTCAGTTTTTTATAGAGGTTTAAAGCTTCTGCTTTAGGATCTTTAGATTTTTTAATCGCGTTAGTTAATTCACCTGCTAAATCATTTGCACGTTTTTGATCACCTTGAGCAATTAAAAAGGCTAAAGGATTTACTAATGCTACTATGTCACCGATTCCTTTTTCATTGAAATCAACATTATACTGACCCTTTGATCCATCTAATCCTAAGTTTACTTTTGTACCATCTAGTAAAGTTAAGTTTTTATTTGCATCATATAAACCAAATTGTTCAAGTATTTTTCTATTTTGATCTCGACCTTGCTGATCTTTTGATTTACCACCTGACAATAAACCACCTACGGATTTACCAGTTATCTTATTTAAAATTGGATTAATAGATGCAGTCACAGGATTAGTTTGCAAAAATGCATCTGTATTATTACCTGCATTTGCTTTACCCGATAAAACTTCTTTACCGCCGTTTTGCATAAATTGATTTGCACCTACAGCACTGACTGCTGCTAATGCAGGTGTGCCAGACATTATACTTTGAAACGCTCCAGGTGCAGCAGTTGCTGTAGCTGTTCCTGTTTGGCCTACGGCTGGAACTGCACCACTTGCTGATAATGATCCTGATGCAGCAAAACTTGTAGATGGTGTTATTGCCTGATTTATTCCTACTGCTGCTGCAGTTGGTAAAATAGATCCAGTAGGTGATTTTTCTTCTACTTCTTGATTTTGTGGATTTGATGCAGCAGTTCGCATCCGTAAACGCATTACGATATTTCTTTTTTGTTCAGGTGAAAGATTAACAAAACCTGGTATCTGTGCTTCGTATTGTGTTTCCTCATTAGGAGTCATTTTAACTTACTCCTAGTGCTGGCCTCTGTAGATTAGCTATGAGGTTGTTAAAAAACATTCCTGATTGTGTACCAGTAGTTTGAGCTGCATTCGATTGATTATTTCTTGCTGCTAATGGAAGTTGCATAGCCTGTGCTTTTTGTTCCGCACCTTTTGCAATTAAATTTGCACGTGCTTGTTTTAAAGCTGCATTTGCTGCAATAGATGCTGAACGTCCAGTATCACCACCGCCACGTGAAGCACCTGCTTGAAGTTTTGCAATCTCTAAAGCTTGCTGCAAATCAGCTTGTTTGAGCGCCATTGTAAGATCAAACTGTCTTTTTTCTTCAGCTAGCTGTGCTTGGTTTAACTCATCTTGTGAGGATGATCCGAATAATCCAGATAATAATGATGTACCTGCTAATATTCCTGAAGATAAAACTGTAGGATCAGACCAGATTGAAGATGATTTTGATAATGCGTCTGCTGTAGAAGATGCCCCTGATGATCCTACTAAACCACCTGTTATATATGATGCTGTCTCAGGAAAAAGAAAAGAGCCTAATGCTGCTGCCCCTATTCCAATCCCTAGAGATTTGGCTAATGATCCCATTAGAAAATTCCATTTCCCTTTACTTCAAACAATAAAAGTTCTGCTTGTGCTGTAACCGTACCTACACCTGCTGATACAACTACTTTTGCTTCGAGATGTGTTTTTTCTGGTATAAGAACACCCGATCCTAGATCTACTATACCTTTAGCATCATTAAATCCAGTGTTGCTTAAAGAAGATTGCCCTATACCTATTGTAGTTTCTAATCCGGTTGTATCATGTGTGTTTATAGCTACACTTAAATCACCTGTAATAGTGTAACCACAGAAGCTAACACTAGATAATAATCCTATGTATCCAAGTGGTATGTAATATTTAAAATCACAAGATATATTTCTTGGATATGCACCTGTTCCTGCAGGTAAACGTGATTTAACTGCTGCACCTGCTATTACACGTACGTCTAAGTTACCAGCATTAGTTAAACCAGATCCTGCAGTTAATACTGTGACTTTATTAATAGCTATTACGTTTGTAGCTACTAATGGTACAGGTGTTATACCATTTAAGATTACTACCTCATAACCAGGTAAGAATGTAGATCCACTGACATAATCAACACGTATAGTACGCGCACCTGTACCTGCTGCTGTATCGTTAGCAGAAGCTGATACAACTTCCATAGCTACACCAGCTAGTAACTGTGCGTACACAGCTCCTGCTTGCCAAATAGTTTCGTAGGAAGTAGATACTGCTGGATTCTGCCCAAACAAATTTACTTTATCTATGTAAGGATACTTACCAAGAGCTGCTAATGTTTTGAAATTAAATTTATTACTCATTAGATTGCATACTCCAAGGCATCATCATAGCCAAAAGCCATAAAATATAGATCACCAGGATCAGTAGCAGCACCTGCTGCATTAAATCCATTTAAAACAAAACTATCTACGGCTGCAGCAGCATTTAAGGTAACATTACCTGCTGAATTTTGATTACCTATTACAGCAGGTTCACGTGCAAAAGGATTTACTAGTGTTACAGTAACAACACCTGTACCAGTGTCTGCAATTGTAAAATCACCAGTTCCTTTTGTGATAGCAGGTGTACCTGCTGTCCATGTAATATGACCTGCTACTAAACGAGGTAATCTATCAGAAATTTTTGTAGCTTTTCTATGCTTAGATCCAACTTGAGGATTATCAGAACCTTGAACAACTAGATAAAATGGTGCTGCATCAGATCCTGAACCTGCTGTACCTACTAAAATACGTACTGCAGTTGCTGATGCAGAAACTACATGATGGTGTGCAATAGTAGATTTAATTACACATGGTACTGCTACTACATTATCTGAAGAAAATGCTTTCTTAAATGTAATTGTGTAATCACCTGCACCATTTCTTGTAAGAGTACCTTTTGAACTACCAAAAGAAATTACAGGTGTAGTTGCATGTGGAGTTATCTTAAATATTTCTATCCTAGATGAATTCCATGCATTTTTTACTACATATGGTGCAAGTTGTTTACCGTAGCCTGTATAATCAGTTTGCGTAGAATCATATCCTAGTATGAGCGCATTTAGTGATCCATCATCAGGATTTGTACCATCATGAGTAAGCATTTTAGCTATAAACTCAGTTGGTACTGCATCAATTAACAATGCACCAGATGCACCTACATTGGATGAAAAAGGAGATCCGCAAATTATGGGCGCTCTTGTAAAAGGATCAGCGAATGTAAGATAGGATTTTCCAGTAGATGCAGATGCTGCTGATAAAATATCATCTGGTGAGATATTTACAGTACATGCACCACCATTTGATGTTGCTTTTACGCCTAAAAGTCTTGGTGCATTAAAGGCATGTTTTAAAGATCGCAACATATTTTTCCTCTGAATTACTCAGGTTACTTAATTATAAAATTACCACCATTTTGGTACATGCGTACTTCTTTACCATCTAATGATTCGATAATTACTTTATTACCACTAACAGAAACAGCACCTATTTGATCACCTCCCTGCATTACGGCTCCTTTAGTTGTTTGCCTACCCAATACTGCTATTGCTAGGACAAAGAAAGAAAGGATAACCGTAATTGCAGGGATATATTTCATTTATCCTGCCACTACTGTTGGACACTGTGGTGCATCTAACTGCAAATTTGTGGCAGATGTGTACCTCGCTTGAACAGTACAAAGTGTAGCAAGCAAAAGCCTACCACCTGCTGTTGCACCATTAACAGTTGCGTTACCTGCTACTTTTACATAAACAGATGAGGCAGAACCATTATAAATCGTAAATTCTGTACCTGGTGTTGGTGTTGCTACGCCAACAAAAGCTGCTGTGTTTGCAGTAGCTGTTGCAGGTATTACATTCAATCCTGGTAGATATACGTTTACGTTTGGAGTAGGTGAAGAAATTGGAACTACTGAATTAATAGTAGTTACCGCACTTTTACCTGATCTATACGCAATACCATCTGTACTTACATCTGCTACAGGTGTCCCTTTTGCAATTAATGTAAAAGTACCTGTCGCAGATGGGCCTGTACCAATAGTCATATTGGCAGAACCAGTTGCTACAAAGTAAGCACGTTTTGCAATATCAAATATTGCTGCTGTTGCTGCACTTGCTTGTGGTACTGTGTATGTAAGTAACAATCCAAGGAAAACTCCAATGACTGTTGCTTTTAAGAAGTTTATAAATGATTTCATATTTTTCCTCGAATCAAATTACTTAAAATAAAATACCTTACTTTTTTTCTTCAGGTTTAGGTGTTGGTACAATACCTTTTTCTTGAAGAATTTTCACTACCTTATCCACGTTAACAGCTAGTTCATTTAAAAACTTAGCGTTTTGATCAACTACTTCACCTACTTTTGTAATCTGATCATCAGATGGTATAATCTGAACTTTTGTAGGGCCACATGCTGTCAATAAAAATACTAATGCAATAACTAATATTTTGCATCCTCTACCACCTTTCTTGCCGCCTTTTTTCTTCTTCTCAATTTTCATATTTAATCCTTTAAGTAAGTTAGGTTAAGCTTCTTTAACAATCCACCAGACAACTGATAAAGCGTCCGTATCGGCAGCGTTCGTACTTTTAAATTGAAAGTTTGTTCCGTTTGGACTAGAGGTAACAGTTGGGACTCCAATATTAGCTACAGTTCCACCGTTGCGTGAAAGAAAAACCCTTGAGCCAGCAACGGCACATGAAGTTGTTACGGTTACGGCAGTAGTCCCGTTTGGAGTTGCGGCGCCCATGCAGGCGGTAGATGGAGTCGCTTCTTGTATATGGATAGTTGTTCCCGAGGTAGGTAGCGTTACAGTACCATAAAACTCTGCTATTTTGTTATTGTAAAGAATTAACGTGTCGGCTAGAGAGCTGGAACCATCGGGAGTTACTTGGAAATTTAGCCTTCCTGGCATATCACTGGCACCTGGCGTGGTGTCTACGCTTGCCAATATCCTGGCTGCAAATCTATATGCCGAGCCGTCTGCCCCAAGAAAACTTATTCCTCCAATATTATCTCCAGAGTTTACAATAGTGGTTGCTTGCCCATCTGTTGCTCTAGTTTTAAAGAAGTCTAAGTTAGCTGCATTTGTGACTGCTCCTACGCTTATAAAAGCAGCGTGGTCTGCTGTAGTAGAACTATTTCTAAGCACAACCAGTCCAGGAGCAAGTCCCGTTACTGTTTGTATATTAGAGGGCATTGACGATAGTCCAGAAAGAATACCCGTAGTAACTTTAGACATCGTAAAGTGCCCACCGTTAGTGCCGCTTTGATTAAAAGTCCCATCAGCAGCAGAGATAGACCAAAAATTTCCACCTGATGAGTTTCTTACTGCCCATGTGGAAGTAGCGCTCCCCAAATTTGTGAAGGCAAGAGAGCCAGCCGCATCTCCTGTGCTAATTCCCACTGACCCTATATTAGCTTGCTCGTTCCCATAGATTGAGACAAAACCGCCTCGTGTGATTGAGTTTGAACCTCCACCTGTTAAGTGCATAGCACTACCATCTGCGCCATCGCTTGAGGATGCATAGATAAAAAATGCTGAGTCATTGAAAGCTATGTCGTTGCGTATCCCTAATACACCTGCATCAGAAATGCTTAGATTATCCGCACTATCCGCATTATTTCTAAAAGTTAAACTTGTAGCGCCTGGTATTATTTTAGCTGCTGCTGTTGAAAATGTAGCATTACCAGATATGGATGGATTAGTAAGAACTACAGAACTTGCATTTAAACCTGTACTGTCTATGTAGGCTTTAACAGTATTATTTATGATAAAATTTAATCTATCCGTTCCTGCAGTACCGATAGTTAATGCATTGCCAGATCTGGCAACAAAAGAAGCACGTCCTGAAGTGGAAAGATCAGCGACAGTTTCAGAAAAAGCTGATGCTGTGAATACAAAGAGGCTTATGAGTGTAAACAGTATTTTGTTAAACAATTTCATAAGCCTCTTTAATATTCTAAAACCTAATTCAATATAAAATTAAGTTGTCGATCCAGCGTAAATTCTACCAGTAAAAATAGGTGGAAAATATGCTTGTCCATACCATGCCCATCTGATCTCAAACATATCTTCAGTTTGTGATCTTAGTAATGGTGTTCCAGTATCTTCAGTTACGAATCCAGATTTAGGTGCTTCATAAATCGCACACTCATCTGTATTCAAGAACCAAATTTCTGAATCAGGAACGAATCTGTTAGCAACAGCAACAATTGATCCTGCATTTGGAGTATGGATAACGATAGCATCCCACGAAACATGGGCCATCAGTTTATCCTTAGATCCAATTTTTACAACATCATATGCTTTGGTATCTTCAAGTTGATTCATCATCTTTTCCATTTGGGTGTAACCAAACATACAGAAGTTGAATCCCTTTTTCTTACCAACACGTTTTTCATGTCTCAATAAAAATTGAGTTAGAATTTGTGGTGTAATGGTTTTATTTGCCAAGTTGTACTGCGAAGATTTCCACTTACGATTTGTAGTAGAGATGTTATATGCATTGCCAGATGTTTTGCTGTTCATATCAGCTAAACCAAAAGGATCATTATCCTCTGATTGCTGCATGAAAATTTCATCTGTTTGTGCAGGAACTTGAATACCACCGTTTTCACGTTGTACTGTGATTGCAGAGTTATCAGGATCTACTACTGTAATCTCGAATAAATCAGTGTTACCTGTTTCGATGTTACAGAACATACCTTCTTCAAAGTTTGCAATGACAGGTGTAGAAAGTGTGAGGGTATAAGAACCACCACCGTTATCTACAACACCACCAGATGCAATAGTTCCTAATTTACCATCAGAAGTTCCATGCAAAGCTCTTTCCATGTTCCAGGTAGAAGCTTCACGGATTTTCTTCATTGGTTCTTCCATCAATCGGACGAACGCACCTTTATCAGACATAGATAACGCAATTGCTTCACGTTCTACATCTGCTGCAGCGTACATTCTGATTGTGGAGAAAAGAACTTTCTCGTAATCAGCAGCTTTTTTCTTAGGTAATCCACCTGAAGAAACACCACCAGAATATCCAAATGGCTTAGGAAAATCCTGTTGTTTACCAGTGAACGGCCTACGTTCTAACTGCGAAAATAATATAATATCTTCGTTGTAAACGGCTTGTTGATAAGATTTAAAATCAGTTTTAAAAAGTTCACTGACTGAACTTAGACTAAATGCAGTCTCCAAACTTGAGGACGACATACTTGCTCCAAAGTGAAATAAAATGTTTCGCTATCACTTCAGAGCAAAAATACTAGTTGCTATATTTAGCAATAATATCTTTGAAATTAGTAATAGGTTTAACTTTTTCTTCTGCTTTTGGTTTACCAGTAGGTGCTTTGTTTGGAGTGGTAGACTTTTTAGGTGCTACGTCCTTCGTCAAGGCTGCTGATGATTCCTTCTCAGAATTATCTTTTTTAGGATCGCCTTTGAAGTCTCTGACTATCGCAGCGATCTGCTCTTTTGTGTATCTTGGATCAATTACATCTAGCAACGCAAGCCTAAATTCTTTGTCTGTAACAAGTTTTTCGTCTACAGATGATATTGCTTCATCAATAGTTTTATTTAAACGATTACCTAAAACCCAAGAAACGCACTTATTTATACGTTCTTTTGGCTTTAATTCTTTTAATTCTTCCGCATACTTAGGTATTTTTTGAATATCTTCATACGCTTTATCTGCTTCTTCTTCTGTAACCCCATTTTGATCAAGCGCTTTATCAAAATAAGATCTTAATTCTATAGCTTCATCACGCTCTCTTACCTTTTTCTCGCGTTTTGCTATCCGTCTTTCTTTGAAAGCTAGTTCTTCTTTTTCTAAAAATACCTTTTGTTCATCCTCTGACATTTCATAGAAATTATCAGCGATTTGAATTGCTTGTTTAATTAAATCAGATGTTCCTTTTGGTGTATCACCTTCAGCATCTGCTAAAGATGCAGCTATTTGCAATGCTGCTAAAGGATTACCTGCTAAAACTTGTTCACGCATTTCTTCAAATTTTTCATTTATAGAATCAAGTTCAGCACGTTCCTGTTGATTTTTTTCTGCCTGTGCTTTTATTTTCTGTTCTTTTTTTCCGACTTCATCAAAACGCCTAGATATTTCTTCTCTAGTTTCATATGAGTTAATCAAATCTTTTACTTTTACTTTTTTGCCTTTGACCTCAAATACCTGCTCATCGTCGTTAGTTCCTTTAACAACAGTTCCCTCATCGTCTGACTCTTTATCATCCAAAACGCCATCGGCTTCAGCCCCTTGATCATCGGTAATTTCTGCATCGTCACTTGTTTGTTCTTCATCTGTAGTACCTTCATCCGTGGTTTCTGTTTCGCTAGTTCCATTAGCTGATTCTTCTTTCTGTGCTATAAAATCAGAAAGAGAAGTTTTAGTAGGATGTGTTACAGCAGATATTGTTCTTAAGTCAGTCTTTATCTCGATTTTTTCAGTCATAATTTCCTTATTGTACTATTGATTGTTCAGGTGCATTTCCTTGCGCCTGAGATTGTAAACTTGTTACTGCACCATCGACTGCAGATTGTGTTTGTGCTTGCTGCATTTGCAATGCTTTTTCTTGAGCTTGTTCAGCTTGAATTGCAGGTAAATCATTATTTGGAACGTATACCAATGGGTATCTTTCCAACATAACTAATTTTTGTTTGAATATTTGACCAGTTGGAGAGTTTGCGATCTGCTCCATCATCATTTCATGTATACCAAGATGTTCTTCTTTTCTACGACGAATTTTCTCAGGTAACATTCTATGATGTGGAGTCTGCATATCAATTACATGCGTCTGCCAATGTTGAATATGATCTTGTTCTATAATTGGATCATCTACTTTTTTACCATCGTTAAAGGCTTCGTTTTCACCTTCTGCCATTCTTAATGCAGCAGTTGTAACGTCATAGAATTTATTTGCAGATCTAATTCCAATAATATCTGCTTCCTGTGCAGGTGGTATTAAACCAGGTAATTTTTCACGTGCAAAAGCTACTTCATCTAATCTACCTGCCAAATCATCAGAGAATCCAGAACCATTTTGAATAATAACATCTGCTTGATCTGAAATCTTTTTACCCTGTAGTACACCGATATTTTCTGTAGTTTCATCCCCAAAAGTTCTTTCTAAATGTTCTTTAGATTGTTTAGGGTAGTAATCACCTGCTACCGATCCACCTTTGAGTAAAACTCGTTTCATTAAATCGTTTCTCTTACCCATTTGATAAGAACGATTCATTTTTTCAATATTCTGTAAACGAGAAATCTGTATACCAGATCTAGTATTAGGTGGAATGTCACCGTTTGATAAACCAAACGATCCTGCCAACTTCTGCATGTTAGTTTTAACATCTTCACGGAAATTTGTAGTGTCTGCACCTACTACATCATAACGCGCAAGTTCTGGTTTTTGACCTGGTTTATGTTGAACTACAGTAATCGCATTTGCTAAACTCTGTATATTTATTGATCCCTTTGGTACCATCCATTTAGGATGTGCTGTCAAAAAGATTGACTTTTTAATCATTCCACCTAAAAGATTATACGTCCATTGAAGTGGTTTTAGATTGTTTAAAATTGAATAAGGAAAAGTTTTTCCTTCAGGCCAGATATCAGTATGTATTTCCCACGGAAAACCGCCATGTGAATACGGATATTTTTTTACTTCTTTTTTAATTACATTACCTTGATAATCAGACCAGATAACTGCACCATCTGGCATAGTTTCAGTTGGTATATGTATTGTTCTATAAATTGTTATTTCGTCTGGGAGAATGTCCGAGCCAAAAGGCGAGGCAAAACTATAGAGATTATCACGTTGATCAGGCTGTAAAGTATTGTCCCCATATTTTTTCCTTGCTTCTTCTACGTTAATAATTTCAACAATCTGAATTGCCATTGGTGAATTAAATGCAATCCTTGATGGAAAAGGTAAAATATACCAAGGGAAAGTTCTTTTAATCTCTACTTCACCTTCCCATTTAGGCCCATCTTCATCTTTAATTATTTTACCTCTTGAGTTTTTGGTGTAAATCCTATCCCCAATTTTATTGTTGAAATCAATTGTAATTACACTCATTCCATAAAGAGTATTCGAGCGCTCGTTTTCATCAAAAAGTAAATCTAGATTATTGTATCGTCTTATGTGACCTAAGAATGGACGCACTACACGTGAGGCAGTTCTAGTTTGTTCTGTGACATTATCTTGTGGTGGTGATACTTCAAAATTTGGTTTAAGGGATGCAAGATCATTTGCACGTTTGTCTGCCAAATCAGACATGTGGTTTACCCAAAACGGAATAGTTCTACGTTGTTTTTCTTTGAACCCTGTAAAATCTGAACCTACCTGTACACCATTCATGAATTCTAAAATTTCACCAGTGTACCAAAGTAGATTATTCCACTGATTCCAGATTCTAGGTTGATTGAAAAACTCTACTATAGGTCTGTGTTTAACAAACCAATCTTTAAATTTTTTATCGCTCTTATGACAATCATTAACCCACAATGGAGTAGTGGACATTGTACCAGGTATATTGTTCTGTAGGTTCATGAATGAACTAAGAGTAGTTGTCATAATTAGTTATTCAAAAGGTCTACTTCATCACCAGGTAAACTTTTTTTATTGTCTTTATCTTCAGATTGTTCTGGTTCACTTTCCCATTCATCTATTTCAGATGGTTTATTACCAAGTGACGCTAAATGCTCTACAACTTTATCAGTTTGGGATAGTTTAAGCTCAAGTGCCTCTACCCTGGATGTTAACCGATCTAGTAGGTTTTCTAAAACCCCAATTTTAATTAACAATTCCTGTTCCTTTTTAGAATAGCTCTGTTTCACGTAGATCCTCCAGATAAACAGTTTCATCTGATAATAATGCAGATTCATCAATATCAGAAGTCCAATCCTCACTTTTGCGTTTATTACGCATAAATAGTTCAAAACTCTCGTTCATTTGCTTATTCTCTTGTTTCCTAGATAGGTATTCTTCATAGTTTGGCTGTTCATTAAGAGTAAAATCTGATGCCGCTATCCCATACCTTAAACAATCGAGTAAGTGATCTTTTTTCTTAACTATTTTACCATTCTTGTCAGTAGCATAGCTTTCGATTTCTTCTATCAAATTAGTACATTGATCTGAAATAAAGAACCTATTATCAAGCAACATCAAATCTTTAATAGTCGCTAAATCTTCTTGTTTATCCCTACTTTGTTTTTCAGTCGGGCTTAAGGTTGAATTTTCAAAGTTAAGAATATCGTAGCGCTCTAAGTCACGCATGAACCAAGATTCGTGTTCATCGTAAAAGTTTTCCCATTTATCTAATCGTTTTAAATAAGGTTCTTTAATTCCATTGGTACGTTTCCACATATCAATAGATGAAGTTTTCTTTCTATCACGTTCATAAAGTTCTTTGAGGCAAAATATTTGTGAAGTGTGTTTATTAATCGCTAACAATAAAACACCAAATACAGAACTAGATGCAGGATCGAATAATGCATAAAACTCTAAAACCTCTCTATCATTTTTAACTAATTCATCAATGATATGACTTGGTTTAACGATATATTCTTTTCTGTCTGCAAACATCGGAAATACTGCAGACGCTCCACCAGGAATATATTTTGCCATGTATTCGCGTTCCCAAACTCTGATTTGACCATGCGCGATCAATCTTCGTTTAGTATCCGCTAACATCTTCTTATCAATGTGTGGATTTACTTCAGTTGGTAACTCCATGTAGTAGTACATGTCATTCCCAGATTTAATTTCTGATAAGAAGTAATCACGTAGCTCAGAATAATGACCTGCTACATCTGGTGGTGTAGAAGTTACAACTAGTGTTGCATTCTTTCCGATTAAATTTGCTTCCATGTTCCAATACACCGCAGATCTAAAATCACGGTATTCATCGTAGATACAAAAGTGTGGTTTTATCCCACGTAAAGAATCGGGATCATCAGCGCCCATTAATTTTATAAATGATCCGTTTGTTAATCTGATACGTAGATCATCTTTAGTAACTGCATCATGGTTTAGTTTATTTTTCGCTATGTACTTTTCAGGAATCATGGACAAAAGAAGTCCAGAATCCCAAAAAATTTCTTTAGCCTGGGTTTTTTCAGGTAATACTATGTAACAATGTGATCTAGGTCTGGTACATGCAAATGTTGCTGCTGCATCCGCATCTTCTACTGATTTTCCGAAGTTTCTACCGCATTGCGCCCAAATGCGTTTACAATCAAGCTCGAATATCGCTTTGTGTAATCTATCTTGCCCTTCGTGACGTTTGAACTCACGTTTTTCTAGTTCCTGTAAAACTTCCTCATAGGAATCAAGTTTTACAGGAACTTTTTCTGTTTTAGCTCTTGGCATTATGTAAGGCTAGATAAATCTGCCTCATCTAGATCATCTGCATTTTCACTACCATCAAATTCAACATCCTCTGGTTGATCATCAACTAAAGTCTGTAGTTTTGATTCAGGCTGTTTTGAATTTTCCTTTAATACATTCTCTAGGAAATCCACATCAGCATCAGATAAAATACCAACACGATCTTGTAGAAAAATTAACAGATTATGTATTCCTGA
>ERZ724522.156-NODE-156-length-42337-cov-10.377655_pt1 | contig 42337 bp, 30 predicted proteins | sample MGYA00376055_ERZ724522 | MGnify/ENA primary metagenome ERZ724522 (study PRJEB28724, sample SAMN07190884) | wastewater metagenome | isolation source: effluent of sewage treatment plant in Hong Hong | place: Hong Kong | collected 2016-03-17 ... | reverse complement strand
GCAGGTAATTTTACTGGTTATACAGGTTACACTGGTTATACTGGATCTGCGGGAGCGGGATCAACAGGATATACGGGTTACACAGGTTACACAGGTTATACAGGAGCTGCTCAAAGTAATATAATAGTATTAGGAGCGTCTGGAGGATGGGCAAGTACCACATCAGGAGCTTCAGGACCAATAAAAACAGAAACTTTATCAGGTAAACAGAATACTTTTACTTTAGATTTTTCTGATTCAGGAAGTAAGTTATACGCAGAATGGACAGTATGGATGCCCTCAAGTTATACAGGAGGAACAGTAACTGCAACTTTTGTGTGGATGGCTACAGGAACATCTACAAATTCTGTAGTGTGGGGTTGTCAAGGATATGCGTACGGAGATGCTACTACGTTAGAGCAAACATTTGGCACAGCGCAGGAAGTTACGGACGCACATACAGCAACCGCCTCTCAAGTATTAATATCAGCAGCTACCTCTGCAATTACAATAGGAGGATCTCCAGCAGCAAATTCAATGGTACAATTCAGAGTATATAGAGATAGTGCTAATGGTTCAGATACTTTAGCGGCAACGGCATCATTATTAATGGTAATTATTACGTATTAATGGCAGTAGCGTTCACAAGTTCTGGAGCAGGAGTTGCAAGCACGACAGATACTACAATTTATGCAGGAAATACGGCTACTCCAGCAGCAGGAGATTTATTATTATGCTTTGTATCAGCTTCTGACACATCAGCTACGGCTACAATGAAAGGAACGTGGGCATGGAAACTTTTAAAAAGTTTAGCTATTGCTTCAGATACACTTTATGTGTTTTATGCTTTTGCAGATTCCGCCACCTCTACTACTCCAACTTTTGATTGCACAGGCGATACAGCTACAGGAGCCATAGTTTACTGGTTAAGAGTAACAGGAAATTATGGTCAACAAGTTCCAGTAATTAGGCAGTTTAAAATAGCGATAGGAAGCGGAACTAGTCCATCTGTTACATTAGATTATGCGCCATTGACGGGAAATGGATGTATAGGAGCTTATTTAAAAAAGACAATAAGCGGAACAGGATCAAGTCCTACAAGTTGGACAACAGCTTCTTCTTTAACTTATTCTACACCTAACACTCGACAAGTAGTATCCTACAGAGCTTCTGGAGAAACCTCAGCTTCAATTTCATGGACTCAAACAGACGCAGGAAACTGGGCAGCGATAGTTTTAGAGATATGGGTAGATCCAATGTATAAATCAATAGGAGGAGGACAAGCTTCAAATTCGCCAATGTTTTACTAAATTAATTTTATAAAATGAAATATATACTTTTAATTTTTTCTTTATTTATTTTAAATGCTTGTACGCAAGTAGATTCCCAATCTGACATAGTTAAAGTAGAATCTTTAGACCCTACAGATTCCGATTGCGATGGAGTTCCAGATTCCTCCGACATTTGTCCCGGAGTAGATGACACTATTGATAAAAACGGAGATGGAAAACCAGATTGTAAATTTCCTCCGGGATATGCCAATGTAGATTCTACGTGGAAATGCAGTTCTCCTTCATTGCAAAAAGTAATAGTTCAAACTAAAACCCCATCAGGAGGATTTCAAGAAGTGTGTACATACTATTCTTCAGTTCAAACGCATATAAATAGAGGAGGCTTTTTAGGAAAGAAAAAAAGCTGTAATCAGTAATTAAAACCGAACAATGTCTGATTTAAGATATAACGAATTAAGTAAAGAGATAAAGAAAATATCTAAAAGGTGTTGCTGTGCAAGTGGTAGCATTGAAGTAGGATGTTGTTATGAAGAAGTTACTTATGCTGAAGCTGCTGCAAAAATAGCAGCTAATACCTTAGTAAAAGGTAAGATGTATAAGATTACGGATAGAGGGGATTTAGGTATATTTTTAGAAGCTATATCTGAAAATCAGTTTAATCAAGAAGGAAGCAGGTTGATGTTGATTCCTAATTGGACAGTGTTTCGTCCAAATAGCTCCATAGGAATTTGGATAGAAGGGGGTGGATATACTCAAGATGTCGATAAAGTTGTCTGGAATGGATTAGTATGGTTAAATATTTCAGGAAACAATACAGGTGAACCTTATGAGGGTTCTCCTGATTGGCAGATTATTAGCAAAACATCTTTTGTTAATGATGAATATTTACCTAAATGGTTTGGGGTCATTTTTGATTTTGAGAATGATTGGATTACTAAGCAGTGGGACGAATATAATAATGTAGTAGGAGTAATTCCTTCAGGCAACAGTAATCCAGCAGATTTGACTGATTGGTGGATTGCAGAAACAATGAAGAATGCCTTTCCTTATGGCTCAATTTTATTTTTTAATAATAATGCGCCTTCAGGTATATATAATAACTCGGCAGTAGGTAGTGATCAATATTTTGTACACGACAATATAATTATCGGGGAAATTTCTGGAAATGTTTCTGGGGAGATAAGAGGGAATATTAATTTAGGAAGCATATCAACAAATACTTGTAGTAGAATTATATACAATAGTAATATAGGAGCTATTACAAATAATGATCTTTCTTTTTTCGGAGGGGAAATTTCCTACAACTCCAATTTAGGTAACATAGAAAGCAATACAAACGCAGGATCAATTAGCTACAATTCTAATAACGGTAATATTTTTGGAAATTCTAATTTTGGCGATACTCCTGATTCTGGGTTAATAGCTTATAATGTTAATAACGGTATGATTTTTGGAAATTCACATTTAGGGAATATTGTAAATAATGCTAATAACGGGGATATTACAGATTGCGATAGCGGAGTTTCTCAATGTAATATATACGACAACGTAAATAATGGAGACATAAGTAATACGTTTGTAGCAGATGTTTTTGACACAGCAGTAAATAAATAGTAAAGCATGACTTTTAGAGAAATTCTCAAATTAATTCGCCAATTAAGCGATAGAATTACAAGACTGGAGCAAAAACCTACTTGTAGCTGCGAATGTAGAGTTCAACCTCACTATATTGTTCTTTTTACACATAGTATAGATCAGTTTTTTGATGGGGTACAGTATGATATGGCTCAAGTATATCAACATTTGAACTTAAATGACAGATTTCCCGGAGAAGTTTGTGGCGGAGAAAAAGGAATTTTATTTTGTTCTGATGCTACTTTATACTGTTATTATCACGATCAAGACGGATGGATTGCAGCTTCAATTTCAAGAGTAAACAATTATCTTAGTTAATGTCGTGTGACTGTACTATATGTTTTAATAATTGTACTGATGGAGGATGCTGTACAATAAACTATGATGAAATAGAATCTCTTATTTATGATATTAAAGAGAGAGTTATATTTTTAACAGATTCTATTGTTAGCAGATTAAAAAACGGAGTAGGGTGTACAAAAAATGATTTTAAGAATATAGTAACTCTTAACCTTTATTCTTCAGTTTTAGAGAAAGCGAAAAGATTGCTATACTATGAAACTAAGAACTGTATTTGCGATGACAAACTATGTAATTTAAAAGAAAATGTTTTAGAACTTCTTAAATTACCATGTTATCCAGATTGCAGATTAGACATAGTATTAAGTAGAGAAAATGAATTAGCTTGGATAGCTCAAAATCCATATTGTGTTTCAAGAGAAAAATGGGAAGCCTTAGCATACCATGTATGTGATGGAATTCAGCTTGAAATACAAAAAGACGAAATAAGATGCGATATAGCATTTGATATAATTAAACAAGTAATCCCTTGTGATTTACTTGTTTCTTTTCAGTTAAGAAAAGAGATGTGTGATTTAGATTTTAAAATAAACCGCACAAAAGAAGAATGTAAACTTGATTACGAACTCTTAATCGAGCAAACAAATTGCGATTTGGAATTTAAAGAGTATTTATGCTTAATAGATTGCAATTTATCATTTGATATGATTAAGCAAGTTTACGGATGCGGATTAAGATTAGAAATAGATAAAAACGGAAAAAATCCAAGAATATTTACGCCACTGAATTCGTACGGATTAAACGAACTTGGATTTAAAGAGAAAATAACACAAAAACACATAGATATAATAACCAATTTAACAGGTCAAGATCAATGTGTAAATATAAAAGATTTGAGAAATAACTTATTAAAAGAATATACTAAATAGCTATGGCTGAATTACAAAGATTTACCCTTACCATAGGCACAATAACTCAAGGAGGAAAAACGTGTACTAACCCAACTATTACCGCAAATATAGTAGGAGGACTTACGGTTCCTTGTGAATATGCAGATGGTAAAATAGAGGTACAAATAGATCCTACGGCTACAGTTCACTGTATAGATTTCGTAATTGACTGTGAGGATTGTGAAAAATGTCCTCCTCAAGTAATTCGCAGATGTCTTTGCGAAACTTCAGAAGAATGCTCTGATTGCGAAAATTGTATAGACGGCTGGTGCGTACCTTATTGCCCTGATTCAAAATACTGTTCAGATGGCATTTGCGTAGATTGTACGGCTGACACTCAATGTCCGTGCGATCAAGTTTGCGTAAATGGTAAATGTCAGTGTCCAAATGATAAGCCTAACGCTGATTCAAACGGATGTTGCCATACTTGTATTGACGGAGAAAAGAGAGATGGATTTTGTGAGGTGTGCGTAGGAGGTCAATGGACTGCTATTATATGTCCTAACTCTTATCCTGATCCTGATACTTGCGAGTGTAAAGACTGCATAAATTCAGGTCAATGTCCGCCAAATCAATGCTGTAATAACGGTAAATGCGAATGCTGTCCGGGTTATATTTGGGATGCGGGATCAGGAACATGTATTCCTAAACCTCCATGTCAAAGAGATACCGATTGTGCGAAATGTGAAACGTGTGTAGGCGGAGATTGTCAACCAATCGTATGTCCTACAGGATATAAATCAATAGGCGACAATTGTTGTGCTAAAGAGTGTGATTGTGATAATCCTACTTGTCCAGAAGGGCAATCTTGTTATAGAACTGATGACGGATGTATTTGCGTAGGATGTTCAGGTCCATGTTTAACAGATACAGATTGTGATCCTGCTTGTGGATGTGAAAATAACGAGTGTGTTCCTAATCCTTGCAATAGCCCTTGTACTAGTGGGGAAGATTGCGATCCGGGATGCGGATGTTTAAATAACAGATGTGTACCTTGTGAAGGAAGCTGTACAGGAACTCCAAATTCAGATTGTGAGCAAAAAGACGGATGTCGTTGTAATGGAGGAAACTGCGAAGGAGAACCTTGCAATAAAGCGTGTATTGAAGCAGACGACTGCGAAGATGGATGCGGATGTCAGGGAGATAGATGTACAGATTGTTCTACAGTAAGTTGTGCTACTAATTTAGATTGTCCTTTTGGTTGCTATTGTGATCAAGGTACTTCTAAATGCAAAGCTAATCCTTGTCCTGATCCTTGTTCAAGTGGAGCAGATTGCGGGGTAGGTTGTGGATGTTTTGAAGGACATTGTTACCCATGTAGTTCTTTTGATTGCAATACAGAATGCGACGAAGTTGCAGGATGCGAGTGTGTAGGAACTAATTGCCAAAAGAAAACAGGATGCGACGACGTACTATCAATTACGAAATTAAATGATGATTGTGAATTAAAAGGTTTATTGACAACTAAAGACTGTTGCGCTTGTCCTACAATAGGATTAGACGTATCAGTTAATATGGCGGCAAAATATGTAAATGTAAGTACCATACTAAGAAAAGGTATAAACTTTACAGATACAAGATTAGGAAGTACAGGAATAGTAAATGAATTACCTATTTCTGGTACAGCTAGATTGACTATTACTCAAAAACTTGAAAAAGTAAGTAATCCTGCGGTTAAATCTACAAAAGTAATTACTGTAGATTTTGATTATGGAGGAGTAGATGATCAAAATACGTCTCAATTATCAGATTGCGATACAGCTACTGTAGCAGGAGTTCTTTATAATGTAGTAGGTCTTGAAATTTCTATCAAAGGATTAACTCCTTTTATTTATGAAAACGAATGTAGATCTACATTACCAGAAACGGTTCTTGGAACTTTGACATGTTCTTCTGGAACATTAGAAAGACAAATGTTGAGATTTACTCCTGTAGTAGCATGTAAAACACCATTACTTACTTGGTACAAAGGAGCTACTACTGCGACTTTAGTTAAATTTAGAGAAGCGTACGCTCATAGAGTTACTAGTAAGTCTTACGATGATATTATAGATGGTACTGACGGATTAGAAGTTTGTAAGTACTATAAGTTAGTATCTGATTGCGGATGCGATCCAGTTACATTTTATAGTTGCAGTGGTTCTGAATTAAGCCCTAATAAATTGACTTTCTGTCAACCAACGGACTTAGAGGTGGAAATTACTCCTAATACTTGTAATACTGAAATATGTATTAAAGAGGTGACTGTTTGTTCTGCAATGGCGGATCAAGATTATAAATTATACTTAAATGGCGATTTATATGGTACATATACTTCCACAGGAGGAACTTTATTTTCAGGGGACGAGTGCATTACTTATACAGAACCTGTAACCGAAGTTAAATTAGTATTCCCTTGTGATGATTGCGATAGCTGTACAATAACTAAAACGTTGTCAGTAGCAGATGATCCTTGTACGTGTTCTGCTTCAGAGTTGACTGTAAGTGCAAACTTTATTGATTGTGCATCAGGAATTACATATTCAATTAGTGACGGGACAGCTCCTTATAATGTAGTTATTAAAAGAGACTCTACAACATTGTATTCGTTTAATACTTCTACTGATCCTTATGCAGGAGTTATAGTAGGTCCAGTTCAAGACGGATTATATGTAGTGACAGTTACGGATGCTTTAGGTTGTGTTAAAACAGCTACTGCGGAAGCTACAGGATGTTGTGATTTAGATGTATTAACTGCGTCTTATAATTGCGCTACTGGAAAAGTAACGATTACTTCTACAGGAGGAAGCTTTCCTTTGACTTTAAGTGGAACATTTGGGTCAGGAATTACTGGTGACGGTGGAGGGAACAACGTGTTTAGTGTAGGAACTTTAACTACAGGAACTACGTACACTCTTACCTTTACAGATGCTAATGACTGTACGGATTCAATAGATATTTTAGTAAATTGCTGTGCGAGTTTTGTAATAAATTCTGCAACAATAGATGACGATTGTAATGCAATTTCAGTAAGTTTATCAGGAGGAACTTCCCCTTATAAATATTCAGTGGACGGAGGAGCATTTACATCATTTACATATCCAGCGATAACTTTAGGAACAGCTTTAACGTTAGGGAACCATACTTTAGCAATAAAAGACGCTAAAAACTGTGTGGCGGAAACTACAATAAACTGTACTAATTGCCCAGATTATTCTTCTACTGCTTTTTCTGCGGATTATGATTGTACCACAGGAGGTTTTATAATTAATAGCTATACGACAAGTCCTGCATTTACCAATCCTATCCAAATGAAAATTCAATTTGAGATAGATGGAGGAACTACAGTAATTAATCAACAGTATTTAAACTTAATAACTCCTCATTCTTATTTAAATTCCGATACAGTACAATATAAAGATGGAACTCCAGTTATCTTTACCTTCTATGATGCAGATGACTGCTTAATGAGTTCTCACGTAGCTTCTTTTAATAAGATTTTATTCTCTGAAAGTTACGATTGTACAAATGACGAATTGAATATTAGTGTAGTAAGTCCGGGAGTCGGAGCAGATATTTATGTAGATGGAGATTTACAACCTACTCCTTACGTACCTATTGCGTTATCTTCTGGAAACCACATAGTAAAAGTAGTTGATGGAGAATGTTCCGAAGAGCATACAGTAAGCGTAAATTGCGCTCCTGCTTGTGACTTATCAATTCCTTCTATTACATTAGATTTACAAGGAAATACCTTCTGTGGAGCTGGACCTTCAGGTTGCTGCTATAGATTGACTAACAATCATGCTTATACAGTTAACTTTGAGATTTACAGTAAAACATTTGCTGCACCTTGTGATCCTCCTACAACTTCAGGATATACATTTGTTGAAACTTTCGTTTTGACAGCAGGACAAACTTCTGCATACAAAGCGATAAATGACAATCAGTGTTACAAATATATTGCAATCAAAGCTTCTGATCCTACTTGTCAAGTTACAAAAGGATTTAGCTGTCCATAATCAAACATAAATGGCTAAAAAGTGTAAAGACTGTAAAACAGAATGTCTTCAAGAGATACCTGCTGGATGTGTCCCGCTCTATTTGAGTGAGGACATATCCTGTTTGGATATTAGTAAAGACGAAGATATTTCTGTAAATGAAGCTTTTATAAAACAAGCGAAAGCTTATTGTAAATTCTTGGAAGATAACATTGTAGATTTACAATGCTTACAAGGAGACTGTCCAGAGTGTACAGAGAGGTTTGTACAATCTCATGAAGCTGTAAGAAAACTATTGGATTTTGCATGTAACTTAGATTCTTCTCAAGTAGGAGTTACTTCTAGTTTATATTGTTTATCAGGACTTAGTTTATCGGCTGCAAAAATACGACAGAGAGAAATTTCTTGGAGCGCACAAGCCTTATCAGACGGATTGAACTTTACCTATAATATGGATAAAGTAATATCCGAAATGCCAGCAGGGTACACAATAAATGAAGTAAGTGTAAAAGCCAACGGATATAATAAAGGAAGCGCAGCTACATTGCTTACTAATACTAAAGAACCGATAGGAGGTTTTAAACTAAAAGTAGATAACTTTCCTGTAAATGTAAATTTTCAAATTAACGTAGGTACTCCAGACGGAGTTACTTTACTTAATAAAGTGGTAAGTATAAACTCCGCAGCAGAAACAGGGACTAATTATGTAGAATTAGATAGTTCAGACTATTCTGATAATAGGAGTTCTGCTGTATCTACACAAGATAACTACAATGAAATATTTGCAGCAGCAATATGTCAATTAAGAAATCTTTATAACAGCTTAAAGAATTTACAGGTAAGCTCTTGTGAAGGTTTAAATTATGCGGATAATCATATTAACACAGTAATACAAACACATTCCGCAGCATTATGCGACATAATTGAAAGATTAGACAATATAGGTAAAGAAAATGTAACTTACAGGGAATGTGATGATGATTGCGGGGAAAGAATATTAACATTACCATTACAAGACACGATAGATCGTCAACAAGTAGACATTTGCTCTTTAAAGAATAGAGTAAAGACTTTAGAAGAAAAGTTAGCTGAATTAGAATTAAGGGTAGAAAAGTGCTGTAATAACACGTAAATAAGTGAATTCGGGAGTTTATATTATTAAAAATATAATTTCTGGTCACATGTATGTAGGAGCGTCTAGCCAATTAACCAGAAGGAGAAAAGATCATTTTGCAGAATTACGAAGAGGGACGCATTATAACGCTTTCTTACAATCTTCTTATAATAAACACGAAGGTAAAGGGTTTGTTTTTGGAATAGTAGAATATTGTTCAGAAGATAAATTAGAAGAATTAGAACAATATTACATAGACAAGTATTGGAACACTAGACTGTATAATGGTCGCAAAAAAGCTAACATAAGACGACCTGTTAAAGAAGAACGAGAACTACAGTCTAAAATAAAAGAATTAAAAAAAAGACCTTTATTACAATACTCTTCAGATGGAACGTTTTACAAAGAGTGGGATTCATGTTTAGCAGCGTGTAAAGTTTACGGAAACGGAGTAAGATCTTGTTTAAAAGGGACATTAATTGCATGTAAAGATTATTTTTTCTTTTATAAGAAGACCTTTAAATCAGAAGACTTAGACATTAAACTAAGAAAATATAGGTTAGACAGAACCTCTAGGCAGGTGTGGAAATACGATTTGCAAGGGAACATAGTTTTTAAATACGATAGTATTACATCCTGTGCAGAAAAAGAGGATAGAGGGAATCTTAAAAATATATCGAGGACGTGTTTGGGGCAAAGAAAAACATTCAAAGGACATATTTATAAGTATATAGACAATGATATTAAAGGCGAAAATGATAATGGCGGGAATGATATTATTAATGTCAACCTGTCAGAACAAGGTGTCCTATGACGACATGTATGGAGCGTGTGACACCAGCTATCAAACGAGCGATACTTATTTTTCAGAATCCGCAGATCTTACATTTAGGTTAAGGTTTGTGTATTTTGCCGACAGTCTAAATGAACCTCAACCTGACTATAATAAGACAATTGACAGGATTAACGAGTTTTATGGCGTAGCAGGATTTGTATTTAAAAAACATAAGGTAGATACAGTAGTTTCTTCAGATATAAAAGAAGATATGCCGTCTTATGTGAAATATCATTTTAAAAATTTTAGAAACGATTCTGTTATAACGTGTTATATTTATGGAAACTATCAACCTAATTATTCGGAAGATAGAAAATTTACAGTTGGCTCGGCAGGAGGAATAGGGAGTAAATTTTTTGCAGTAAGAAGAATGTTTTTAGATTCTATAACAACAGTTCACGAAATAGGCCACTGTTTCTCTCTTTTACACACTTCTATTCCAAGCTCCTCTAATACACCATATACTATATATGATTCTGATTTAGTATGCGACACAAGAGCTGTTGATAACTTAGACAATAAGGTAGATGAGGACTGTAATTTTACAGGAGAGGAAAAATTAACGAAAGAAGAGCAATATAGCACAGCTTGTAATTATATGTCTCGAAGTTACATGAAGTGTAGACATTGCATAACTAATGGACAAATAAGAAGGATGAGATTTTATATACATGAATCTCCAGATGCTCGAATGACTATATCGTCAGGATTAAAAAAAGAGCTATTTTAATGGAAGATCAAATATTAACACAGGTAAAAAAGTATTTAAACAGTAACAAGAAAACATTATGGACTATATTAGTAACAGCTATTGTTACTATGGTAGCATTTTATAAGTTTTCAAGTTTAAATATTGCATTTATAAGTTCTCCACACAACGTAAAGTTGGAGATCAATGATGAATTTGAGCAAGATGATTCATTGAATTATTTAGATCAGACTACGTTTGTTCCTCAACGTCCAAAGTACATAGCGATTCATTGTACAGATTCTTATCCGTATTTATCTAAAGCGGATTTAGATAAAATATTTAAAGAGCGTAGTAGAGAATTAGGAGGGAAACCGGGGTATAATTACGCAATAGATTATAAAGGTCAGACTTTAACGTTTAGGGGAATAGATGAAACTCCATATTTAGAATCTACAGAATTAGTATCTGGGGTCAAGGGAAAAAATCAAATAACGATCTCGATTGCGATAATAGGAGGAAGAAATAAATATTTTCAATCAATTCCTCCATTTAATCAAGAACAATTACTATCTTTGTATCGAATGTTAGTTAAATTTAAAAAACAGTTTCCAGATATTCAAGTAGTAGGACATAGAGACCTGATTTCCAAAGATTTAAACAAAAATGGTAAAATTGATCCGCAAGAATATGTAAAAACGTGTCCTAATTTTGACGTTTCGGATTTCTTTTATTAATAGATAATGAAAAGGCAGTATGTAAATAATGATCCTCACGTTTATAGACTTACGTTACTAAAGACTTGCGTCATTGGAGATAAGATATATGAAAAAGATTCTATGTATATCGGTGTTTCTAAAGGTAATAGTAAAGAATATTTTACAGGAGGAAAGCTTCCAAACATGATAATTTCTGTTTATGGGAGATATGTTTTTAAAAGAGAAATTTTAATTAAAGGTAAATTTAACACTTTACTTTTAGAAGACTTAGAAAAACATCATATTAGGCTTAATAACAGCTTAAATAAAGAAAATAGCAAGGGTTTAAACCTTGTATTAGGAGGGTATTCTTGTAAAGCTAAAAAGAAGGAAATTCCTATTTATCAATATTCTTTAGAAGGAGTTCTTTTAAAAAAATGGAAAAGTATTTCTAAAATAAGAGAAACAAATCCTACTTTTAATATAAAAGCGATTAGAAAAAATTTAAACGGTTCATATAAATCTAGTCATAAATATATTTGGACAACGTCCCCTTCTACAAAAGTTTGTGAAAAGTTAGGGAAAACTAGTCCCAAACCTGTTCATAAGTACTCTTTATTAGGAGAATATGTTAAATCTTATTCGTCATTAAGAAATGCCGCATATGACACGTATAACAAATTAACATACGACACACTAATTGCGGCATGTTGCAATGAGAATAGTAAAATTCGAGCCGTTAAAGGATACATGTGGAGCTATATTAAAAAAGAAAGTCTTTCTCCTCACCAAAAACGTAAAGGGGCAGGTAGAAAATCGGTATGGCAGTGCGACATAGAAGGAAATAGGATGCAAAAATTTAGCAGTGTAGAAGAAGCTTCTCAATTTATCAAAAGGGCGCATATAGGAATAAGAAGCGCATGTAACGGGATCTACAACTTTTGCGGAGGATATAAGTGGGAATGGGACAAGAAATAGTGAATTTTTATTAAAAACGTCAAAATAATTGTTAATTATTTCCATAATTTCATAAAAATGTGGAAAACACGTATTATCTTTGACCGAACAAAAATCGCTGAATGACGATAGAGGAAAAAAAGCTACTGTTTTTACAAGATTATTGTCAAGGAATAGTACAAAATAAGACGAAATCGTGGGCAGATTACGCAGAAAAATATCAGGAACATAAAGATAGAGTCCGAAAATGGTGGAGAAGCTTTGTAGCAATACACCAACCCAAAGGAAACTGGTTCGAAGGGGCGTTAATAACTCCAGATTGGACTAGTACTATAAATCAAGCCTTATCTCAAGGAGTAGCTACCAGAAGACCTACTTTTAAAGAAAATGGGAATATGGAGGTTCCTTTACCTTACGATGGCTTAAAACCTAGAAAAGTCTGGGAAGGTCAAGTAAAAGGGGGAGGGACGAGATTACTTCATAGTTACGAGTTTGATCAGGAGAAAGAGAGATTTGAAGCGTTTGAGGAGAAAATGACTACGTTATTTAGGACATCTTTAAGTGATGTAGTTCCTTATATTCCTAGTACACTAAAGGCAAATGACATGTTGTTAAACGTGTTAACCGCAGACAAGCATTTAGGGTCTTGGACAAAAGAAGCTATTTTTGGGAACGAGTATAGCGAATGGGAGTTTGAAAGAAGGTTAGATTTAATATTACCGGCAATACAAGATTTAGTTGTTAAATTTGGAGTTTTTGATCAAATTAACATTGTAGACTTAGGAGATAGTGTAGATGGAGTAGATAATCAAACTACTAGAAAAGGACATAAGTTAGATCAGAATCTCGATAACATAGGACAATATGAAGCGTACGTTAGAATACATAAGTTGTTTTTTGACAAATTAGTATTAGCAGGGTTTGCGAACAAAATTAAATTTATTGCTGCAACTGATGATAACCACAGTGGTTTTTTTACATACATAACAGTTAGGGCAGTAGAAGAGTACTTAAACGCTAAATATCCAAATATTGAAACTAGGGTAGAAAAGAAGTTTATTTTCCATGATGGGTATGGTATTCATAAGTTTATATATAGTCACGGAAAAGATGCTCGTGTAAGGCGTTTTGGATTACCTTTAAAATTAGATAAAAGTGCGGAAGATATTATAAATGATTATATAGGATTTCATAAGTTAGATAAAGATATACCTTATGAATTACAACGTCAAGCTATTCATTTTATAAAGGGAGATTTACACCAAACGGCTGAAGAATTTGGAAAGCGTTTTAGGTATAGGAATATTATGAGTATGTATGGAGCATCTAATTATATTCAGTTGAATTATGGAAATCAGTATAAAGGGTTTGAATTAGAAATTCATCCTAAAAATATAGCGGAAGTATTTACGGTTAAGAAATTCATACAAGATGACCCAAATTTCGTACAAGCTAGATGAAATTCCTGAAAGAGTATATAGGGAAATAGATAATGTTTTATCTAAAGGTTACAGTGATGAATGTGTGGAATATCATACTTTAGATAAAGATGGATACGGAGTCTTTAATTGTTTACAAAAAGACATACGTAAGTGGTTTAAAATGCACAGAGTTGCGTATATATTTACAAATGGAGAAGAGATAACTTCTGAAGACTTGATAATGCATACTTGTGATAACAGACGATGTTGTAACCCTAATCATTTAAAAAAAGGTACTCCCAAAGATAATTCTCAAGATATGGCACACAAAGGACGGTCTTTAGCAGGAGAAAGAAACCCTAAGTATAAACATGGTAATAGGTCTTTTAAAGTGGTTATGGAAATACAGGCTAAAAACAAGATTAAAAAACTTACAGAACCTTTTCATAAAGCTAAATTTAATTTAGAAGAACTTAGAGATATTCGTACAAAATTAAAAGAAGGAGTATCGGTATTGGACATAGCGACTCAACATAAATGTGTAATAGGAACAATATATAGTATACGTAATAATAAAACTTATAAACACTTAACTTGATTAATAATGGACATAATAATGAACTAATGGACGTAATAGTTGTAAATAAATAATATAGCGGAGTGGAGCAGTTGGTAGCTCGTCAGGCTCATAACCTGAAGGTCGCAGATTCGAGTTCTGCCTCCGCAACTAAAGTGTGTAAGTCGTAAGTAATTTGACCGTTCGAAAGAATAGTATAACCTGAAAAGGAGACCTTACGGAACACTTAATTTTATGGGGATGAAATGGAATCGACTGGTGCAAGAGTTTTGTAATTCTTAGATGACACTCCGAAAGCGGGGAAAACAAGTAAACGACAAGTTTATATCAAACACAGTCAATAGACTGGCAGAAGTACGCAATGCTATTGCGAACAATATGCTGAGGGTATCTTTCCGTACCCAAGAAAAAGAATCTTTTGCTTTTGCAGCATAAGAACGGAAAATTGTATTTTGATGAGCATTATTCGTGGTTGAATTACGGCAACCTTAGGACAAACTGTTTTTAAGTCCTTGTAAAGAAAAGGCTATTCTAAGTAAGAAGATTACAAAAAGATCGGTAAACAGGAACCGGCTTCGAAGCCGGCATCTCCACCTGCTTTTTTCCAAAAGAGAGATCTTGAAAAAAGGGTTGTAGTAAGCTTCGAAAGTCTGAACCCTCGAAATACCCATTAGGATCGACAGTAAGCGGAGCGATCTCTCTTTTTTTTCAATTTAAAATTTATCGGATATGAGAACACTAAAAGTATCAGCTTTTTATTTTACAGTATTTTTAATGATTGTTTTTTTAGGTATTACTTGTCAAAAACAAGAAGATCCTCAAGCGTTATCTATTAATGTAGCGCAATCATCTTTTCCTTGCGATAGTTTAAAAAACGTAGAATGGGGGGATACCCTACGAGTAGTAAAAAACACAATTAGCTCAGGTACTTTTAAGAATAAAAAGTATTGGCAAGCTATGTTGTCAAGTAATAATAGAATAGACCCTACTAATTTTCAAAATTCAGCAACTTCACATAGAGTAGTTATAGCAGATACAACAGAAATAAAGTATGAGTCTATATTTATAGTCGCTAGAATAAAATAAATCCTTTGAGCTTGTGGGAAATAGTAACAAGTTCGACAGTAAGTAAGTAGTTATTGGCTTTATCATTTAAAAGCGAAGATTATAAGAATCCTCGACTTTTCCCTATCATCCTTAATAAGAATGCGTTTATTCAAAGACCTCATCCAGTATTGGTTCCTAATACTTCAGCGTATAGACAATATTGGTTAGAGCAATCTAAGAGATGCGTAGAAGGATTTTGGGGAGAGGAGGTGAAAGACACGTTCAGATACATGTCTGGACCGTTGTATTGGCACATTAATATGTGGACAATAAAGATTCAGAATAAGAAAACTAAATCTGAGTCTTATACGTTTCCAGATCTTCGAGATGTAGAGTGGATTATATTTAACGCTTTCTTATGCTGTCAAGGGTTTTCTGGATTTGCAGATGATGAAACAACTACATGCAACCGACTTGTTAAAAAATATTATGACGAGAAGGAAGGAAAAAAAGATGAGAACGGAGATTTAATAAAACTTACTTTTAAAGAAAAGCAAGATTTAGAAATTTCGCCTAATGTAAAAACTCCAAAAGGTAAATACAAAGAATACGTAGAGGCGTATGAGTATTTAAAAAGAACCTTTCCTAAACCGTTAGGATTACCTTTATATGAGAATGAAGCAATGGATTTATTGCTATTGTCTTCGAGATATTTAGGTAAATCATACTCTATTAGTTCTTTAATAGGACACGAATATACATGGCAGGGGAAAAGGTATTTTGATACTACAGACAAGAGCGTATCTTCAACGTATGTAGGAGCAGCAATAGAAAAATATTCTATTGAACTTTTAGATAAAGTAAAGGAAGGGTTAGAAAACTTACCCGGAGCTTACGGTAAAGGAGATTCTTATGTACCTTCCCCATTATATCGAAATTCTAAAGGAACTTTTAAACCTAGAGGCATTTACATTCATGAGTACGATGTTTTTGAGAATGGCGTTAAAAGAACAAAAGGTAGCGGATCAAAAATATATCATGGCAACTTAGGAGAAAACCCCGGAGACGCGTTAGGAAAACGTTTAACTAAAATATTTGTTGATGAGGTAGGGGAGTTAGATAAGGCAGATTTAGTTCATGCTAACAATGAACGCGCAATGAAAACTGCTTTTAAAATGGGGTTTGTAACAGCTACAGGATGTGTTTGTGCGGGAACGAAAGTGTGGACTAATGAAGGAAAACTTGTTAATATAGAACAATTAAAAAAGTCAGACGGAGTACTTGGGTATGATGGAGATAAGATAATTCCTCAAGATTTAACATTTGTGCGAGCTGGAGAGTATAAAGAGTGTTGTAAAATTAAATTTGTAGGAGGAAACTCTATATCGTGTTCTTTAGACCATCCTTTTTTAACACAGTATAAAAAAAGTATTAACACTTCAACTAACCGCCGTTACGCTGAGTTTGTACTAGCTAAAGACCTAAAACGGGGAAGTAAAGTATGTGTAGCTTCAGAGATTCCTGTTTTTGGACAATTGAATCATGAAGACGCATATTTATTTGGATTATTAATAGGGGACGGATATTACGGGAGCTTTGGAAAATCTCCTACTGTTTCTAGCAATGATCCGACTGTGATAGAATATTTAAACTCCAAGTATAATTGTCATACGAAGAAACAATTTATTCAAAAAAACGGAAACGTTTATAATGAAATATTATTATCCTATAATGATTTAATTCCTAAGCTAAAAGAAGCAGGAATGTTAGGACAGAGCAAACAAGCTAAACGTTTGCCAGAAAACAGAAATACATATACTAAGGAAGCGGTATGTAATTTATTAGCAGGATATTTCGATGCGGACGGTAACGTGTCTAAAGTTGGAAATGGTAAAATAGTATATACGTCTATTGTTTTTGAATTATTAGAGGAAGTTAAACATGAACTTTTAAAATTAGGGATTCACAGTTCTATTGTAAAAGAAAACAGAAATACTCCTCCTCAAGACGAATATAAAGGTCAGCAAAAACATATTTTTAGACTATATATATCCAAAAGACAAGATATAGAACTATTTAAATTACATATTCCTATAAAAAGCAAACATAAAATTGCGAATATTGATTCTATTTTATTAAAACCTACAAATAGAAGATTTAATTTAATTGACGAAATACGTTTTGAACTTAACGACAACAAAAAAGGAGAATGGTTTGTAGATAAGAAGATAAAAAAAGTAAGAGTTGAAACGGTAAAAAGTGTAGAATTAATAGGTCAAAAAGAAGTTTTTAATTTGAATTGTTCTCCTACACATACCTATTTAGCTAATAATATTATTGTAGGTAATACTGGAGGGTCGATCTCGAAGGTAGTAGCATTAAAAGATTTTTTCTACAATCCTGCTAGAAATAGTTTTTATCCTTTTCCTGATATGTGGGAAGGAACAGGAAGTATCGGATTATTTATTCCTGCTACGTATGCAGACAGTTCTTTTAAAGATGAAAATGGGAACACTAATTTAGAGTTATCTTTAGAACAAACTTTACAAGATAGAAAACAAAAAGCTTCAGGGGGAAATGCAGTAGCTTTAGATCAAGAGGTAATGTTTATGCCACTTAAACCTAGTGAGATATTTACAATACCTAATTCAAATATATTTCCAATATCATTAGCGAGAGAGAGATTAATCGCATTGGAACAAGGTTTATGGAAGAAGAAGGCTCAAGTAGGATGGTTAGAATTTGCAGATAAGACACGTAGTACGGCTAAGTGGTGTGCAAAAAGTTTATATCCTGCGTATGCTCAAATACAACCTATAAATTATTACGCTTTAGACTCCAGACAAGATTTACAAGGAGCAGTTGTAATATATGAGCATCCTATTCCGACAGGAAAAATTAAAATGTCGGGAAATCCTTATAGAATAGTTTATGACCCTGTAGCCAAAGATGATGGAGGAACGTCTCTATCTTCCATATTGGTTTATAAATCAATAGTTGATTTTGAGGATGATGTTTTTAATTTAACAGATACTATTGTAGCGGAATATATTGGTAGGACTGCTAAACTAGAAGATACTCATGATCTAGCTATCAAATTAGCAATGTATTACAATGCTAAAGTTTATCCTGAAACTAACTTGACATATTTTGTTCCTTATGCTCAAAGGCAAAACTGGGGACAATATTTACAGTTAGACATGGGATCTAACAACCAGAATGTGTATTTAAAAACAGGAAGAAAAGTATTTGGTAAAAGGATTAATTCTAATGAGAAGGTAGCCTTAGATCAATTAGTAAATACGTGGTTAAGAGATAAGGTAGGAGAAGATGAAGACGGTAATGATATTTACGTAGTAGATAATATATGGAGTATGAGATTGCTGGATGAAATAATTCAGTACGGAGAAGGAAACTTTGACCATATTTCTTCATTAAGATTATTAGCTTTTTGGAATAGTAGAGAAGCGAAGCAAGAGATAACTGTTTTAGATGAGCAGGATATGTATAAGGAGCAGTTATTTGAAATAGCTGCTGAGATGAGACAAGAAAGAAGATTAAAATGTTTAGATTATTAATATGGATTTATTTGTAAATGGAGATCCTTCAGTAGATTTTTTTATTCAAAATCCAGAACATAAGTTTACAGCTTTGTTTGACGGGATGATTAAAGAGTACGGAGAAAAGAGAGCGTCAACGTTAGCGTGGGTTATTTATATGCTAGAAGATCCGAATAGTCCAAAGAACAGATACGAAAGGGAAGAGCGCAAAAAAGAGATTGCAGAATTATATTTAGGGGAGCCTGATTTTGATTGGGAGAGCATTAAAAGAGAATGTGACGAATATGCGGTAGTATGTTTATCTGATGATGCCAGACAATATAAGTTCTGGAAAGATTTTATGGAAGAAATCAGAGTTCAGATTAGGGAAGTGGTAGAAGTGGGCGCAAAGGTGAGAATAGCTAAAGATTATCACCAAGCTATAGAAAATTACAATAAGAGTCGTAAAGCGTGGCTCGAAGATAAAGATAAAAACAGTAAACTTTACGGTAACAAACAGGAGAGTTTAACTGAAGAAATGTTTAGTTAAAACACTGCTCGATGAGGTTTAAAAAGACGGGAATCTAATTAAACCTAATGACGAATCGAGAACTCATAAATAATATTAGGAATTACTTTAGTGGAGGACCAATCTCCAATAGCTTCTCTTTGTCTGTAAGGGAGGTACTTTTCTATTTAGAGAAATCAAGAGCTAAAATATTATATGATGATATACTAGCTAAAAGAGTTATTTCTAATCATAACAAACAAACTATTTGCGTACCACTTGAGGAAGTGGAAGAAAACTATTGTGACTGTAGCGGTCAGGAGTTAAAAAGCTGTTTTGTATTAAGATCTAAGTGTCCGATACCTAAGTTAATCAATAATATGGTATTTGCAGTAGATTCTGTTAATGGAAAACTACAACACGAGTTAGTATATGCTAATCAGGTTAAATACAAAATGGAAAGTAGGATTAAGGCTAATGCTACTAAGACGTACGTATTTTTCAAAACGATGTCTGACGGAACATATTTATATTTAATAAATAATGAGTTTATAGAGAGAGTTACGTTTGAAGCCTTATTTGAAGAACCTAGAGAAGCTGATAATTTTATTTGCTGCGAAGATTCTAAACATATATGTAATCCTTTAGATGAAAAATTCTATATAGACGATAGGTTAGTGCCGTTAGTACAAGAGATGACTATTAAGTTTATTACAGGATCTCGGAACATTGCGAACGATATGATTAATAACGATACAGACGATAAAAATATAGCAAGAAGATAAATGGTAAGTAATCGGTTTGATTTTTTTACGGGGGTAATTGAAGGAGAATTAGAGTATGACAAGTTTGGAGAAGTAATCCAATCAATACACGATAATTCTTTAGGGAACATGAGGTATTTAGTACCGTTTGAAGTCCCTGAAGGATTAGATGAAAAAGAGTTAAAACTGTTTTTAAAAAAGCGTAAAGACGCAGCAGTTTTAAATGTAGGGGTAGTACGCAAAGCATGGAAAGTAACAGGCAGAGGAGGAAAATATCCGTGGAAACGATTTACGGTAGTAATTAGAGAGTTTTTAAAATTATTGGCTGTAGAAGTAGTATCAGGAAGATTAAACTACAGATGGAACGGAGTAGGAGAGTTCATGTTAGTGAAGAAGCGTCCATTCAAACAGAATCTAACTCCAATATATTCTATTTTCTGGGACAAATCTCAAAGAGATACCATGATAGATAGTTCTTATTCTTATAGAGTACCTAAATCCTCTATTAACGAATTTGGGACTAAAGGGTTAAATGATTTAAGATCAGCAAATAGAGATCCTTATAAGAAAACTACGTTTGCCCCATTTAGTAAGGATACTACAAATTATACGAAGCGCAAAAACAAGATAGGAGGCATTAATAAAAAACTGGTTCGGAGAGGGGAGGAACCCATAAGGCAATTTTACGGTTCCGAAGAACAAAAACAGGCGTTAAAAGATAGATTAGAAGTACTTAAAAAACTATCCGACTATCACGAACAAAGATTGCCCGAATACGCTAAAAGAATACGGGAACAAAAAGAAGAAATAGCTAAAGACAAGAAGCTCTATAAAGAGATTAATGAAATGTTAGCTAAATTACCTGAAGTTGTAAGAAGGGAAATACTTACATTTAAAAGAGATAAAAAAGAGAACTGATGAATGTTCCAATGAAGTCATTACGTGTTATTTTAGAAGACTACGCAGATCGTACTGGGGAGGAACTTCAATTACAGGAAAGCGTTATTCTAAAGATAGCTCAAGACGAAGCCTATGGATTAATTACAGATGAGCAATTAGTACAAAAGGTAGCTCTTTTGGACATTAAAGATTATATAGCTCCTTTACCAGAGGGGTGCAAGTTTATAGTACAAGCTGGAGCGATAGTAGATGAGAAGTGTCCTTACACAAAGGAGCAGCTTGTAGAATTTACTAAACAGATACACGGTACAGATTGTAAAATGAGGATTACTTTAGAGTGTCCTAAATGTCACCAAGACTCTTGTAACTGCGGTACAGATTTTGTAGTAGTGGAAGCGGATCAGATGTGGAAAGACGCTCATCCAGAACATAATGTAGCTCATGCGAAGCATTTTAGTGACTATGGTAGATTAAACGAATATGGATACATGTATGGTTATCCTAAGTTCAGATTAATGCGTAGAGCGAGCGGCAATTTCTTTAATACGCCTTATCATATTCCGAAGTGTATTAATATTGATTTTGATAGCGATATAGAGTACAATATAGATTATCCGAACATTGTCACCAACTTTAAAAAAGGAGTTGTTTTGGTAGCTTATTTTGGATATAAAACAGATGAGCAGGGGTATTTAATGGTTCCTGATCATCCTCAAGTTTATGACGCTATATTCTATGCGATAGAGGAAGCAATGTCTTGGAGAGCCTTTAGGAAGACAGGAGAAGCTAAATGGAATACTTTAACACAAGTGGCAAGACAAAGACGCTATACAGCTAAAAGAGCTGCTGTAAACGCTTTAGGGTCTCCTGATCCAGATGCTTTTTACCAATTCTTAGAAAACCATTGGACTAAACATATCCCATATTGGGAACATAGAGAGAGGTTAGGAAATTTCCAACCCGATAGGTTTCAACATCCTGAATATTAATGGAGTCAAATCAAGTAACTAATTTTAGTAGAGGTCTGTATATGGACTCTCATCCGAGTATGCAACCGGATGGGACTTATTCTTATGCGCTTAATGCAACAAAAGATACTTTAGATTATGTAAAGACAGGGATAGCTAACGAAGCTTCTACAGAACTTTGTTTTAAATTAGAAGAAGGCTTCTATCCTGTAGGGTGGGGGTTTTTAGAAGAGAAGAACAGCATTGTTGTATTTTCTTATAATGAACAAGAAGGTAGAAGCCAAATTGGAATAGGTAATCTTAACGATTGTATTTACAAAGTACTTTTAGATGATAGCAAACTAGATCGTAAGTTATGTTTTAATATTGGGGAGAAAATCAAACCTCAATTTAAAAATATACAACCATGTAACCACGTAAAGGTATATTGGAGTGTAAATAGTACTTACTATACTTTAGACATAGATGGAGATTTATGTAATTTAACTTATGATGATCTTTTATTGTTTCAGTGTATTTGCGCTCCCAGTGTAGAAGCTTTAGTTTCTGAAACGGGAGGCGTAGATTTAAAAGCTGGAGCATATCAATTTGTAGCGCAATTAGAAGATGCAGATACAAATGTAACTAATTGGTTTTTTATATCAGATCCAGTTTACGTAGGAAGCAAAGATAATAAAGCTGGACAAAGATCTACAAGTTCTATTTATCTTACTATTGACAATTTAGATAGAAGATACGAAAAGGTAAACATAGGAGTAATAACTACTATAGGAGGTATAACTACTCAACGCAAAATAACTACCGAATATTATGATGGTAAGAAGATAACGTATGTTTATAGAGGTACTACGGGGCAAGAAGAAGAAATAGAATTGTCTGAAATAAAGGATAAGACTAATGGTTACATTAGAGGTAAAGATTTAATCCAAAAAGATGGACGGTTATTTCTTTTCAGCATCGTAGACGAATTTAATATTTCTTTACAGCGTAGAGCTAATGCTATCGAAGTAGAGTATATTACTTCAAAAGTTCCATACAAAGATGCAGAAAAGTTTCAAAACTTCATGAGGGATGAAACTTACGCTTTAGCTATTTGGCCTAATTATTGTGACGGAACTTCAGGAGAAGCTGCTCACATACCGGGTCGCAAACCAATACCTTACGATTTAGAAATTATTCCAAAAGGAGCAGATGGAAACTGTTACGAATGCGATGTTCCGAGGTGGAAAGTAGAAAACACGGCATTTAGAACTGAACTTTTTTGTCCAGAAGCAATTAGTTTATCTGAGAACGATATACACGATAGAGAATGGATAGATGAAAGAAGAGTTTATAACGAAATAGATTTTTCACAAAGAGATTGTGGTAAAAATGAATATACAGAGGTACGTAAGAGAGGTAATTGTTGCGAAGAGTATGCTTTAGGTAAAGATTTATGCAAAGATAATCCTCCTGATCAAACTGATCCTACGAACCCTTCTCATAATTTATTATCTCCTGTAGATGGGATAGCTATTGGAAAAGTAGATCCTATTACTGGCATATTAGATCCTTGCGGATGCGTACCTTATAAAGAAGGATTATCTGGAGGATATTATAAGGAAAGAGAAAGTGAACCTACTACTTCTGCTTTAGAGTACGGGTGTGAGCCTAAACCTATTTATTCACCTGATGGATGTAAAATCATTGGTTATGAACCTACTATTTATTCGATTGGGCAAATGGCTTATTGGGAGAGTGAAGAAACTTATCCATATACTAAAGATTGCAACGGACAATATATATATGGAGAATTAGCAGGACAGCCGATAAGACATCATAAATTCCCACTGAGTACGTTAGAACCGATTTTCTTCAGTACTCAACAGTGCGTACAAACTAAAGCTAATCCTGCTAATAAAGAGGACTTAGATACTGTAGTACACTTAATGGGGATAAGAGTAAAGAATATTAATTTCAAAGATCTTGATTTTCCTAAACCTTTATGTCCTCATAATCCATTTACGATAGGCTTTATTAAAAGAGATCATAGTAATAAATCTATTATTGGAAAAGGGTTATTTACACATACGTTTAAAGGATTTGTAGATGGGCAGGAAGTAGCTATTCCTAAGAATGGAGTAAATTCTTTAGAACAGTTTGATAGATATTCTGAGAAAGATTTATTTTCGACTACAGGGAGATTAGTAGCTCGTCATCATGGAGGAATAAATATTAATGCTCCAATTTATAATTTTCATTCCCCAGATACTACTTTTGATACTCCTCCAATAGATGCGGATAGATCTGTTATTGAATTTGAATATTTCGGATGCGGACATAGACACGGTATTTATGCAGAGGATAGTGATCCTGATAAACCAGATTCTTTAAAGATTAATTTAAAGGGAGCAAGGCAAGCTATCAATTTAAATCATTATACCGCACCTTTACGTAAAGTTCCAGATGCGGGAAAATGTTTAGATAAAATATCTGTTAAATTTAATGTGTTACTTTGTGGATTTGCAGGAGACAGATGGATCATAGATGTGAGTTCTACAGCAAATGTTAAAACGCTATCAGGTACTGTACATACAGTAAAAGAAACGATTCCATTCTCCACAACAGGAAGAAATGCAAATGGAAAATTAAATACTCAAGGGTATAACATAGGTCAAGCCTTTCATACGTATGTAGAATGGGAAGTAGAGTTAATGACAGGATGTCGATACAAAGGAAGATTAGATGTTACGCCTGTAATTGGAGATCCTAGCGATCCTAATTTGCCGTGTTCTGGAACAGCTTCAGAAACAAAAGCGTCTATAGACATAGTCCCTCCTAGTGAGAAGGATCAAAACGTGTATAGGTGTATAGAAGGTATATCTTACGCTCCAGCAGATTCGGTAGTGAAAAGTGGGAACGGCTTAAAATATCCTCTTTTAAATTTAAAGAGAGAGAAAAGTATTTATCTTCAGATGAGAGGGGAAGAACAATTACGATTGTCTGATAATAACTCAATAGACAGGTATTTATTGGATAACATGTATAATGGCTTTCAACAATTTGGAGGAGAGTTAGCTGCAAATGGTACATGTGACGGATCTTTTATGGGGGATGTAGGATGTCATTCTTGCCCTATATATAAAGCAGCAGGACATTATGGTAGCATTAAAAGATATAATCCTTCTCAATATGGACGGTTAGAATCCGCAGGATATATACCTTTACAAATAGGAACAGCAGATGATTTATTGTGTGGTAAAATAGATATATTTAACGGAGATACGTTTATAGGACAATATTCTTTTAGTAGAACGTCTTATGTTAGTAATAAAATTAACATAAACGAGCATATTAAGAAAAGAGACTATGATAGTTTCTTTGAGATATGCGACTATAGATGTGGCGAACCAGAAGAAGGTTGCGGTTCGATGGGTGATTTAAGAGAGGAAGGGTTAAGACAATTTAATTTAACAGGGGACGAAACAGATTTTTGTTGGGATGGAAGAACTTCTTTTAATGGAAATCCTAGAGGGTCTGTATTAGGTTATACAGGAGAGGGTAGTACGGATGCTTATTTTCCTATGGCACAAAGAACTGATATTTTATTTTTTGTGGAAACAGCTATTAATTTAAGTAAAAGGCAAATAGGCGATGAAGATAAGCAAGAGATTCATTATAAAAATACGGGAACTAAATACTTAGACCCAACTATACCTTCAGGAAGAGGATGGGAAAAAGCATATTTATCTAGTTTTGGAGCGCAGATGTTAGAAGCTCCTCATTATAAAAGATTTTGGAGAAGCTTTATTAAAGCAGTTACTTTATTTACGGTTAATTGCTCTACATTAGATAAGATACTAGGAATTAAAGCGTGTCTGGTTAAAAAATGTTACGATGGTAATTCTAACTGTGTAATGGATGATAACCTTGTAAAAGGATATGGAAATAACCATGATCAGTTAAACATTATCGCTTGGAATGACAACTATTCTGAATACAATTGGGATTTTTCTAAGTTAAATGACATTTGCGTTTTTAGAGGATACTCAGATCCATACGATACGTGCAAATGTATAGAAACAGCTAATGTATTTTATTATTCGGAGAAACAAAATCCGATGAGTAAAGCAGACGCTTATAGAAACTTTAAAGCTAACAGTTATGTAGAAATACCTGCGGAGTTTGGAAAGTTAAAAGACATGTTTATTGTTAACGGTCAATTATACGCTCAAACCACAGACAACATTTTAAATCTTCATACAAGAGAAGATACTTTAAATACTTCTGGAGGACAAGAAGTAACCATTGCCCAAACTCAATATTTAAGATCTAATCCTACAGAATTATTTTCAGATATTCCTGAAGGACATGCTGGAACATTAGATCCTAATGCTTCTGTAAATACTCAATTTGGTAGAATATTTATAGACCAAGAAGGTAAGAAAATATTTAGATTTTCAGCAAAAGGATTAGAAGAAATATCTAACTTTGGAGTAAGAAGCTTTTTGAAAAATAACTTAGACATTAAGTTATTATCTCATTTCCCTGATTATCCTTATTCTGACGAAAACACTATTGGTTACAAAATAGGATTTGACCACAGATTTAATAGATTTATATTTACAAAAATAGATTATGAACCAATTTATCCTGAAAAGCTTGAAATACATGGTAGATTCTTTAGAGATATTGAATCAAAAGCTCTTGTACCAGTTGATGATGAAACCCAATTCTTTAATAGGAGTTTTACTTTATCTTACGATCCCGTTGACAAGACTTGGATAAGTTTTCACTCTTACTATCCACAAGGATATGTTTGGGATAGAGATCATTTATATAGTTTTCAACAAGGAGGTTTATGGAAGCATGGATCTAAATATGGAGAGTTTCAAATGTTTTATGATAAATATCATGAGCATATTTTGGAAGCGGTCATTAAAGATCAACATGGAATAGAAAGTATTAATAATGATTTAGTGGTTGATTTTGAAGCTAGAGAATATTCTGGAGCAGAATGGATCAGAGGTAAGAAATCATCCTTTAATGGGATGTTAGTTTATAACGACAACCAAAGTTCAGGTAATACTTCAATTGAAAAGAAAAACTCTAACAATCAGTTAGCTCGAATGACTCAAAAAGAAGGAGTTGTTACTGCGGAATACACAGGAGGAGTTATGAGAATTAATGAACTTAAAGATAGAGTTGTCGATGAGGATTCTCCAATATTTACGGGCAAAAAAGTAAATGAATTATCTCAAGTAAATAAAGAGAACATAGGCACTTCTTCTCAACCTTTAGAAGGAAAGTATTTGGTTGTGAGATTGCATTTAGATGATGAAACAAAAACAAATTTAGAGCATATTACCAAAAGAGTAATAAGCGGAACAACAATAAATAGTAAGTAATGGATAGCTTAGAACTATTACGAGAATATATGCAGCGTAAAAATCCTTCTTCAATGAAATGCGGAGGTAAGGTAAAGAAATATCAAGGAGGAGGTATAATGGAAGGAGCTAAAGCCATTAAGCAGAAGTATGACGCTATTATGTCAAACATAGGTATGGCTACAGGAGCCATCGGAGGAGTGTTAGGTGCAGCAGCAAATCAACCTGACATGGCTCCTCAACAAGATTTATCTGAAATGGCAGGGGCGTTTCAAGGAGCCTCTATAGGATCTAAGTTTGGACCGCTTGGAATAATAGGCGGAGCAGTACTAGGTAAAATTGCAGGAAAAGGAACGTATTTGACCAACCAGTCTAATTATGACACACAAGAGTACTTAAAAAACAGAAACTACATGAATAATCATACGGTTGATCAGAGTACAGGATATTATCAACAAGGAGGAGACGTTCAAGGAGAACAAGCAATAGTCATAAAGGATGGAAATAGCTATTTTACGCCTCCTATGCCAATGGGTTTAAAAACAATAGCTCCTAATAGTCCTTACCAACATATTCAAACTGAAAAGGGAGAAATGATGATGATGATGGATGGAGGGATAGTTCCTACAAAAGCTACTAAGTTGCATAAAAACATGAAAAAAGACGAAGTTACAGACATAGTTCCTGTAGGAACGTTTGTATTTAGTGACTTTGACAAGAAAAAATTGAAAAAAGAAAAGCTAGATAAGATTAAAATAGGACATTCCCCCGTTCAATATAGTGAGGACGGAGAGGCTATTGAATTGAAAGAAAGCTCAATGGGCGACTACATGACTAAGGCGGAGCAGACTCCTGCTGAAATAGCTAAAAATATTTTATCAAAATTTCCAATAAGTTCGAGAAAAAAGGATATATTTGCAGATATTACAAATGAACAGAATCGAGTAAATAGATTACCTTATTTAGCAAAGTTAGTAGAATTGAACGGCAGTAAGAAAACGGATAAGCAGATAGACGAAATGAAAATGGGAGGGAAGGTTAAAAAGTATCAATTAGGAGATCCTATAACTAATCCTAATTTGCCCTATGCTGAACAAAATATTTTATCTAATCCAGATTTAGCGGATCAGATTCTTAATTCGGAACCAGTTGGCGCATTACCTCGAATGTTAAATCCTATTAATATTGCATCTTATAAACCTTATATTGGACCAGAAACACTTAAACCTTCTCAACCAGCAGGAGAAGTACAACTTACTCCGCAACAAGGACTTTACGGAGAATATCAAAAACTAATAGACAATTACAAAGGCCAATTTAAATCTAATAGTAATTACGGAAGAGCTGCGAGTGCGATCGGTCATGGGATAGGAGCTTTAGGCTCAGCGTTACAAAGCGCAAGAGTAGATCCGCAATTGAAATCTACGAAGTTTCTTAGACAGTCATATTCTCACGTCCCTCAATATTTAAAAGACTATCAAGTATCTACAACTCAAAAACCGTTAGATACTTTGGCTAGAAATTTAGGCAGAGCTGGATACAACGGGAATCAGTTACAAGCTATTTTGTCTGGAGCAACAGCAAGAACGCAAGATGCTACCAATAGATCAATGTATCAATATAACATGAACGATGCAGCTCAAGATCAAAAGTACAATATGGCAATGCAAGGAGTAGAAGATTTTAATAACGCTTCTTTAGCAACCGCAGGAAATGAACAAAGAGGTCTTGAAAACGCAAAATTAGCTCGTACAGTAGGATATTTAGGACAAGGTATAACAAGAGACGCTTCCCTAAGATCTAAAGGGTTAGAAACGCAGTATGGATTAGATAAGCAATTATTAGATCTCAAAGCTAGACAGATGATGGAAGCGGAACAAGCTAAACAGTACGCTGCAATTTTAGCGCAACTTAAAGGACAATAACTATGCCAAATAAAATATATCCAGTAGATATAGGTTCGCAATTACAGGTAGAAACACCCAATCTTGGCAGAGCGTCAGGAGGATTAGGTGGTAGATTGCCGTCTTTGAATTTAAACCCTCTTGTGGCTTTACAAGCTAAGTTAGCAGAAAAAGAGTATGATGCCAGAATGAAGAGGATCTTAGATAGAGACGCTTCAGTATCTGATATTTTAAATTCTAAAAAAGGAGCTAATGACATAAATTCTTTTTATGGAACGGAAGCTCAATTTAATCCTTATCAAGAAGGTATTTTACGTAAGAATATGGAAGCTATACAGGATGTAGCGTTGAACTATTCTAAGCAGGATGTTAAATCACTATCAGGATATTCAGATAACGAATTTAGAGTAAAAGTAGACAAGTTGAGAAACGATCCTTCTGTAATGGGAGTTTTGAGAGAAGCTATTGAGTTGGACGCTTTTACAAAAGCTAATAAAGGTAATGCTTATCACCCTGTATTAAAGGCGAAGATAGATGAGATTGCTCACAACGAAGATGGAAATACTAAGGGAGCATGGGATTATTTGCATAACGCAGACAGGTATAAATTAACCGAAGTTGACGAATCAAAAGACATAGACGCTCTTTCTAAGTTTGCTGTAGATACTATAAGTAAAACTCCTGTAGAAGGGATGATTCAAACGTCTAAGACAATGATTCCTGCTTCTACAAGATCTTTTATTAAGCAAAAATACGGAAAGAACTTTATAAACGATTATGAGATGGGAAGTTCTTATACAGGAGATGCAAGAGCCATTCCTGAAGGAATGACTGTTGATCAGTATGTAGATTATAGAACGGAGCAAATGGCTAAAAAGTACGATGCTGCGGTAGATAAGACTTTACAGAGCGATCCTGTATGGCAACATGGAGCTAAATGGGTAGAAGAAAATCAAAGACATATTAATGCTTTAACACAGGAGCAAGATAGGTTCAATAAAGATACTTTTAGAGACGCAGCTAGAAGAAAGCATGAGGAAGAGATGGACGCTAATAAAACGGCTAGAACAGAAGGTTTTGTTGAAGGTCTCAAGAAATTAGGAGAAGACAAACTTAAAGCACTTAAAGAAAAGAACCCTGATTTAGATGACAAAACGTTAGTAGCTGCTTCTGAGAAAGTAAGCAAAAAAGATAAAACTGACGCAGATATTAAAAGAGCAGTAGAAGAAAAAGCCAGAGAAGTAAGAGCTAACGTGTCTAGCGAGGTTATGGATGCAAAAACAGAGAACATAAATACTACTATTAAAGATGCCAAGAAAAACGAAGTAGATGGTACTTTTGATAAAGACGTAATATTTAGAATAGCTGGTAACGATGGCGATCATAGTTTAGCCAAAGAAAGTTCCTTACAAACTAATAATAGAAAATACCCTTTACCCTCTGACAACTATAAAATTACAATTTTTGAAAAAGCTACAGATCAAGTAATTCGAGGAGGGAAAAGATATACTCAAGGATATATTCTAACTACTAATAAAAAGTATTATGATGATTTACCAGATTATTATAAAACAAGTGATTATAAAACACAAACAGGAGTAGGAAAAGTAACTCCCGAAAAAATGAAAGAATTAACAAAAGAACCTTTAGCTGATGCAGATTATTACAGAGTTCCTATTGAAATAGCGGAACCCAAAACAAAAACCTCTTTAGGTTTTAATATTCCAGATTCTTTAAGTACTTTCACAACATCTACTTCTACCTCTTTAGCAGGTAAAAATAACAATCCGGGGAATATTCGCCCTAAAGGGGATACAAACTCTTTTGTTAAATTCAATTCTTTGGAAGAAGGATTTAACGCTATGGTAGAAGATTTAAGTAAAAAAATATCTGATGATACCCCTGCTTTAATAGCTAGTAAAAAACGAAGAGGGAGAGAGGGTCAACCTACTACTATTGCGGATTTAATTGAAACGTGGAGTCCAAGAGAAACTGAAACAGAAAAAACAGGTAATAGTAATGAAGTAGTTGATAATTATATAAATAGTGTTAGTGAAACATTAGGGGTGCCTTCTGATACTCCAATAGCAGACTTAGATGTTAAAGAGTTAGCTTTAGCATTAGCAAAACATGAAGATCCTAATGTATATGAAGAAGTAGTTACAATGTTACAAAAAAATACAGGAGGTAGCTCTGATGTTGCCAATAAATCCTCTACTCCTCCAAAAATAAACACTGACGAAACTCAAAAACAGGCGCAAAAAGAGAAACCTAAAGTAGAGACTAAAAAAGACACAGTAAAACGCAAAAAAATAGTATTCGAGTAATGCCAGATCCGAAGAAGAATTTATCATTATTATATAATGAGTATGGAAAAGACATAAATGACGGACAATTATCCGAAGAAGAGTTTATTGCTAAATTTTCAAATCCGAAAAACAGGCAATCTTTTTTTGAAGCGTATAAAGAGGATTTTGAAAACGCTTCTACTCAAGAAGAATTTGATGCTTTTTTAGGGTATAGCAAAGCTACTGATTATTTCTCAAAACAAAATGAGCAATTTGCTGAAAAACCTAAAAAAGATGTACGTGTAGGGGTATCTTCTCCAAAGGAGATAATGATACAGAATCCTGCAAATGCCGCTTCAAAAGTTTATTCTGAATCTCAATCAGCAGGGTTACGTAGAGCCGAAGAACATAAACGAGCGTTAGCTGATAAAATTGCAGCAGGAGACCCGTATATTAAAGGACTTACTGGAAAAACGGTTCCTATATCACAAGAAGATGCTGATAATTTACGTTCTGACATAGAGGAGATAAATTTAGTTGAACAAGACATTAAAAAAGGAGATTTAGGAGAAGATTTTAGCGATAAAGGATTTAAGGATAAAGAAGAAAACATAGCTAAAGATCTAAGAGAGAACGAGTATGCGACAATAGAAGATATAGACACCAATATTGAAAAGTTAAACAAAGAACTTTCTGATGGCTTTGTAATGGTAGACTTACCTGTTGGAAAAACTGACAGGTTAGCTCCACAAAAATCTTTACTTAATGAGAAGGAAATAGAAACCAGACAGCAACTTATTTCTGATCTTGAGTTAAAAAGAAGTAAGATGTTAGCTACTTCTGGAACACCTATTACTTCTAAATATACGTCAAGACTTGAAGAAACTGGGAGTGGAGGGCAGTCTTATGAAATAGGTAAAGAAACAGCTTTAAAAAATCTTACTAGGTTACAAAAAGACGCAGAGTATTTATCTACTAAATTACCTCCTGAATTTATAGCGTTACAAAACAAGCTACAGCAAGAAGGTCTTTCTGAAGATGAAAAATTAGTATATAATGATTTTATTACTAATAATAAACAAGTAGCAGAGTACGCACAGTCTTATAATGGGTATCAAAAACAAAGAGGTCAAGTTTTATTTCAATATCCAGAAGAAGCTCAAAAGCAATTTGCTATCAATATGGCGGAAATTGCTGCTAATTCTAAAACTACAGGTCAGAACGTAGCTTCTACTTTCAAACAAGGTATTATAGGCACTTTAGATTCAGCTAAAGAATTATTTACTGGATGGAGTAAGAATACAGAAGGAGAAACGGTAGATAAGCACAAAAAAGCTTTCTTAGAAAGTATTGGTGAGGAAGAAGCAACTGCAAAAGGTTCTGCATTAACAGGTCCAATAGTAGAAGATGTTATTGAGCGCAACGGAGTATTTTTAGTAATTGATAAAAAAACAGGAGAGGTAAAATACATTAGAGATGCGGATTCAGACAGGAAGATAAATGAAAAAAGATTAACTCCTGAGCAGAAAAAGTTTTTAGAGGAATATAGAGCTAATCCTAGTTCTTTTAAATCTAAGAAAGATTTTAGTCATAAAAGAGCAATAGATAGCGGTATCTATTCTACAGCTATGATGATACCTATTCTTGGTACATCTATGCTTAGCGGAGGATCTATGACTCCTACTGCCATTTCTTCTTTTGTTACAATGTTTGGAGAAGGATATAAACAAGGTCAGAACTTGTTTGCAGACGATCCTAATAGGAACTTAAAGGCATATTTATATGCTATTCCTGTTACGGGTATTCAAACAGCAATCGAATTAGGTCTAGGAGGTGTTGAGACGAACATTGGTAAATTAAAAAGTTTAACAGGAGGTGAAGCTGCATACAAATGGGCTTCCCAAGAAGCATTAAAAACTAATGGGAAAAGCTTTTTAAATGTATTGGGTAAAACTATTTATAACACAGGAAAGAAAGTAGCAACAAGAGAAGGTAAAACAGCAATTGGGGAAACAGGGGAAGAACTTTTACAACAAGCTACTTCAACTTTAGGAGATGTTGTAATAGGTAATCAAGAAGTAGACGTTAATGAGTATATAGGTTTACCTTTAGCTACGTTTTATGGTACTATGCCAATGTCGGCATTACAAACACGAGGTGAAAGAACGGCTTTTAAAAATGGGTTAATTGCAAGCGTTGACCTCCCCCATATAGGATTTTTGGCAATAGATACGGCTGTTAAAAATGGAGATATTAGTGTAGAAGAAGGCGAGCGTAAAAAAGAAATAATAAGCGAGTACGCTCAATTGAGAGGAGAATATGCATCAGAAGGTTTTGATAAAAAAACATTAAAGGAGATAGACGGACTTTTAGCTGAAAAAATGTTGTTGCAGGAACAGGTATCAGGAACAAGTGACAATTTTTTATCTAAATGGAAGAAATCTAAAATAGCTCAAATAGACGAGCAAATAAAAGCTTACGTTACAGGAGAGGATACAGTAGAAGAAGATTATCAAGAAGAGGGCTTACAGCAAGAAGAGATCCAAGCTACTCCTATGGGAGAAGAAACAGGTAAAGAAGCTAATGTTCAAACTCCTTATAACCCAGAGTCTATTGTTCCAGAAGAAAAAATTATACAAGTAAAAGCTCCAGAAATTACAGTGGAAACTTCTACTGAGAATCAAGTAACGGAGCTTGAACCTAATAATCCAGAGACTTCGCCAGAAAAAGTAACTAAGCCAGTAACGGAGCAAGTAACTAAGCTTTCAGAACCTTCTACAGAAGCTCAAGCGTTAGAGCAAGAACGAGATACTAAAATTAATCAAATATCTAAACCTGACGTTTCCTTAGACTTTTTACCAGATGATCACGTAGGATTATCCGTTAAAACAGGCGACAAAATAACAGTAAAGGCAGGGAAAAGAAAAACGCAAAGAGAGGCTACTTTAGCAGATGTACAAAAAAACATAAAAAAAGTAAGTGAAACACTTCAAAAACTAGTAGACTGCTTATGAAAAACTATTTAGACGAAATAGAAGAAATAGACGATAAGGAATTAGATGATATTCAGGCTGAGAAACGCAATAAACAGCTTTTAAGAGCCTTAAATAAAATATCTGAGATCTTAGCTTCTAAATCAGAAAAACCTCTCCTTGAAGCTATAATGGAGCAACAAGAGAAAATAAATATTTTAATAAATTCTTTAAAAAATACAGAAAAAGCAGAAATATCTCAAAATGATTTTGTATCTTTGACCGAACAGTTAAGAACTCAAATAATAGAGAGTAATAATAAAGTAATAGAAGCTATTCAAACGAGAATGCTTCCCGACTCTTTCGAACTGGTAAAAAACCAATACGGAGTCACTCAGTCAGTAAACGTAAAATACAAACAAGCAAATAATATTTCATAATTAATTGACAATTAACAAGTTATGCCAAAATCTACTAACACATGTAATAATTTTTTAGCGTTAATATACAACGCTACAGCGTGGGCTAATATCGCAGATAACGCTTCTTCTTCGCCCATTACTAATATTTATGTAGCTTTATCTACGGCTACTGGAGCAGTAGGAGACACCATGTCTACAAATGAAGCTACTTATACTAACTATGCTAGACAAACAGTAGTTAGAAGCACATTGGGATGGACAGCTCCAGCATCCAGATCCACTAGTAACGCTGCTCAAATTACATTTCCTCAATGCGGAGTGACGGGTAATACCATTACTTCTGCCAAAACAGGAAAAGCGACAGGAGCGTCTGATGTGTTCCATTATGGAGATCTAAATGCGCCAATTGCAGTCAGTAATTTGATACAGCCTGTTTTTGCTATTGGGGCGGTTACGATAACTGAATCATAATTAGACACTTACCTATTTTAAAATTTAACACATGACTTTATCGGAAAGATTTCCTCCTTTGTACACATGTTCTGTTTGCGGAAAAGCTGTAAAAGTTACACCTCAAGGAATAGGTAACGAACCTTTATATGAGTATCATAAGGAATGTCCTCATAGAGGTGTAGCAATACATGCTAATAGAAAAGTTACCCTAAGAGGCAAAGGTCAATTAAATATGATTCAAGAAACGTCTTATAAGGTTAAATTAACTGTAAGACAGTTTTTATCTTGGATGACAGGAAGAAGTATTTAAAATGGCGTTAAGTAGTATAAAAGAAATAGTAAACGCAGAACTTAACGGGGCAGTTCGACAGTATGGATGGAGAAAAACTCCTTCTCAGACTACTACAGCAGGATTATGGTTCGATTTATCCATGAGTTCTGGTAATCCTTTACCTAAGTATTGGTTTGACGCTACTCCTTTAACGGCTAAAGCGGCATATCAATCTACAGACGGAGGGTTATTTCATGGCGCAGATGTGAGTCCGAGCGTTAAATATTTGCGTAGGGTTACTGCTTTAACCGCTACTTCTACAGCGTTACCTCTTACAATGATGTTATGCGATTATCTTTTGTATTACCCTTCTATAGACGAAGGTTCTACAGACCCTCAAAGTTTAACTAATTCTGTTACGTTACCTAGATTTACAACAGGTTCAGGAGTACAGATATTAGCTATTACAGTGGGAACAAGGACGGCTACTGCAACATTTAATGTTACTTATACGAATTCAGCAGGAGTAGCAGGAAGAACTAGTCAAACAGTAACGTTAAATACGGCTGTAGTAGGAACAGTCGCAACAGCAGCAACAGCTACTCAATATAGCGGTAATCCATTTATAGGTTTACAAGCAGGAGATAGTGGAGTAAGAAGCATTGAAACGGTTAATATGCTGAGTATTTCTGACGGACTGTTTTCTTTATTACTTGTAAAGCCAATAGCTACAACAATGATAAGGGGAATAGATGCTCCAGTAGAAAAAGATTTTCTTCTTACTCAAGAACAAGCACCAATAATACAGGATAACGCATATTTAAATTTTTTAGTTTTACCGCAGGGAACATTAGCTGCAACAGCCTTAATAGGAGATATAAAAGTAATTTGGGGTTAATAATAATAAACAAACAACATGCCGGGATTTTCAAGTAATGATCAGATTATAGCTGCTATGGCAGCAGGACAAACATTTAAAGCTACATGGGGTAAAAACTTTAACCCCACTACAGCCGCAGTCGCAAACGAATACCATACCCTCTTTAGGGGAGCAGGTAATCCTGCTGCGGACGCTTTATTTAATACTGGAACTAACTTGCTGTTTCAGTCTGTAGAAGACAGCACTACAAGCGCAGGAGCGATACCTCATGGAGGAAACGTGCAAACTACATATTATAAGTATCTTTTAAGTGGCTCCGCAGTTAGTGCTGCTGCAACAGTAGTGCCGGGAGTATTAGTATTAGTTGACGTAGTAGGTTTTTATAGAGTTACGTCTGTTACAACGGCTTCTGCTCAAGCAACGACCAATACATTAGGTAGATCTGCAACTTTTACAGCAGATGCCTCTACGGACGTTATTACTTATACTTCTACTACTTCTTTACCTTCTAATCTTTTAACTGGTACGAGAGTAAGAGTATCTTCGTCTACTACGCTACCCGCAGGATTAGCTGCTGCAACAGATTATTATTTAATTAAAGTAACAGATAGTACTTCTAAATTAGCGACTTCTTATGCGAACGCTATTGCTGGAACTGCTATTGATATTACAGATGCAGGTACAGGTACACATACTATGTCTTGGTTATTACCAAGATATACTAATGGGGCAGGAGTTAATGCTATATTTTTTAATAGTAATGCTACACCTTTGGGAGCAGCTACTCCTAACTTATCTTTAGGGTATACGAATTCAGCACAAGCAACATCGAGAGCCACTCCTACAGTATTACCTATTGGTAAAACGGCAGCTTCAAACTGTCATATTTTATATACAGGAGCTACAGGTACAGGAAAATATAATTATATGACTCCTCTCCAAGCAGGAGATGCAGGAATAGCAGAAATAAATACTATTCAAAATTCAGTGTCTTATGTTTCGGGGGAATACTCTGTAGCAATGATTAAAGAATTGGGAAGATTTCCATTATCTACATTAGGTCTTTCAGCAGAAAGAAACTTTTTATTTGAACTTCCTTCTTTACCTAGAATATATGATGGGGCAGCCTTATATTGGTTATGGGGCAGTGGCGTAGCTACCCCTGCTTCTTCTGCTTTTTCTGGCGATCTCAATTTTATTTGGGGATAATGCTTTTAGGAAACTATTCTTCATTAAATTCTAATCCGGGTACTAATATCGGAGGATTTACTAATCCTTATGGTTGGTTGAAGCATAGTAACATGTATGGTTTTTATTATGGAGAGTCTAATGTTACAGGAGTAACAGATCAATCTTCGTTTAATCACGGGTACGTACATCCTTATTCTTGGTTATTAGCTCCTAAAAGTGGAGGATTAGCCATGAGTCTTTCAGGGTCAGGATCTATGTCTATGGATCTTATACCCCAATATTTAGCCGTTGCAGAATTTACTGGGAGTGGGGATATAGCTTTTACGGTTACTGTTTTTGGTAATATAGTAGCGGCTATTACAGGAAGTTCTTCTTTCTCTGCTGATATTACAGCTAATGGAAATCTATCTATAGATTTTGTTGGCGACGGAAGTATTACTGCGGATATTACAGCAGACGGAAATGTTACTATTGATTTATCAGGCGCAGGAGAATTAGCTGGTGATTTATCACTGTATATTAATATGATATGTTCACTTGTAGGAAGTGGAACATTATCTGCGGATGCCGCTTTAGTGGTAAGTATGTTATGTGATTTGACAGGAGGGGGAACTCTTACTGCTTCCATAACAGGTCAAAAGCAAATGGAAGCGTCTATGACAGGTTCAGGAGTATTAGCTGCTGACATAGTAGGGTTTGCGGAAATGATCATATCTTTAATAGGTCAAGGAGATTTATCTGCGGACATTGGAGCTATTGCAGATATGTCAATTGATATAGTAGTTACTGGAACAGGTCTTACTACAGAAAACGTAGGAGGAGCTGTTTGGGCAGCATTACAAACAGAAATAAATAACCCCGGAAGTGCTGGAGCAGCATTATTAGCAGCAGGAAGTGCAGGAGATCCGTGGAGTACCATATTACCTGCGGGATACACAGGAAATCAGGCAGGAGCTATATTAGATTATATTAAAGGATTAGTAGAGGCAGGTAGCCCTGATCCGTGGAGTACTACGTTACCTGCTGGTTACACTGGATCAGAAGCAGGAGCAATACTTGATAGAATTCAAACATTAGTTGACGAGTTACATAAAATACAAGGATTGGACGCATCTAATCCGATGACCGTTACTCCAACAACCAGAGATGCAGGAAGCATTCATTTGGATATTACTGGAGACGGAGAAACTACTACTACAGTCGAAAGAGCTTAATGGCACTTAACAGTTTAAAAATAGCTACAGACGGATATTTAAAAAGAACGTCTAAAGCAGCATTAATTATTGCTGTATCTGGATATTTAAATTATTCAGATAATCCACCTATTCCTCCTTCTCCTGTTTATCCTTCTAAAACGCATATACCAAGTTCTCCTTCAGAAGGAGGAGCGATAGGATACGATGATAGCACAATTAGTAGCGATAAAGTATCCAATGAATTAAAACGTAAAATAGCAATTGAAGATAGTGAAATTATAGCTATTGTACAAGTAACATTACAAAACCTTACATTATAATAATGGGGAAGCATCCATGTTTAAATATATTAAAAGGAAATAAACACTTAGAAGAAGCGTTTAAGAATATAGATGAGAATCTGTCAGAAGCTGAACAGAGGGTTCAGATATTGGAGACTGCTAAGAAATACCATAAACAATTATTTACTGATTTAAATGAGCTTAAACAAAAAGCGGGAGAAAATTTAAAACCTTCTCAAAAAAAGTATGTAGAGCAAGATCGTACCAAAGAAATAGAAGCTATTAAAAAAGAATATCAACAAAAGATAGATTCTTTATCTAAACCCGTAGCAGAAAATGTAGAAGTCAAAAAAGCTACTATTTCAATAAATGGACGAGATACTACTTACACACAAAATGATCAAGGAGAATGGGTTTCTCCTAATGGAGCTGTAGCAAAAGGTAACAATCTAAAAAAGATTGAAGCGCAAATTCAGCAAAATCAACCTTCACAACAAAGTACTAAAAAGACAGAAGACGCACCTGTTCCTAAAATAGAAACAAAAGAACCTTCTCAGGACACTAAAGAAACCATAGTAAAAGTAAAGCTAGGAGATAAACTTGTAAAAGGAGAAACGGTATTATGGAATGGAGTTAAACATGAAGTAGTAAAGCAAAACTCAGACGGAACCTTTAACATAAAAGATTCTAATGGAAAAGTCATTAAAGAAGTAATGGCTAACGACAAAGAGTTTGGAGGAAAGGTAGTTATCGAGAGTAATAATTTGCAAAAAGTATCGCAAACAGCTACTAATCGCAAAAATTCTCTCTCTCAAGATCAAAAAACAGAACTATCTAAGATAATAGAAGTTCATGATGAAGAAGTTAATCCTACCTCTGACTTAGTAGAAAAGCTTAGATCTCATGAGTCAGATCAAGTAAAAAACCTTGTAAAGACCTACGATAAAGCAGATAAATCCACAAAAGAAAGCAGGGAAGCCGCTAATGACGCTTTTGAAAAAGGGGTTAGAGATTTAATTGTTAATGATAGGCAAAAGCTTTCTCAAGAAGAACTGCAAAAATATAATAACCAAGAGCGAGGAACCAATAACGCTCCTCTCCCACTAACTCCTCAGCAAAAACAAGCTACTAAAGATTCAATTACTATTTTTCATAAGGTAGTTAGAAACATTGCTAAAAGATTAGGTATTCCTTTAAAAGACTATAGGAAAAGGCTTACTATTATAAATGCTAAAAATAGCGTGGAAGAAACTGTAAAAAGTATTCTAAATTCTACGTTAGATAATTCTGCTAACGAAAACTATTCTGACAATACTGATGTAGAAGTATTATTCCAGTCAGATGAACAAATAGCTGCAATAAAAAGGATAGTTCCTTCTTTATCTGAAACTGCTGACAAGATACTTTTGCAAGCCTTAGCTCAATCTTCTAAATTTAATACTTTAGCCGCAAACGCAGGAAAAGAAGTAGATGTTAATTTAAGAACTGAATTAAATAAACTTCAAAAAGAATTAGCCGAACTATTTAAAAATAAACAGGGGAATACTCCGAAAGCTTTACAGTTAAAAGAAGAAGTAGAGGAGATAAAAGACATACTAAAGTCTAAAGAAACAGTTAAAACACTTTCTAAATCTGAAGCCGTCAAATTATTAGAAGATGAACTTGTAGAAATAAAACATAAAGCTAATACTTCTGATTATTATTATATCGAAGATTTTTCTGATGCGTATATTGATGCAGAAATTGAAAGAGAAGAGAATTTAGGTAACCAAGCTACAGCAGATGCTTGGAAATATGCTAAAACGCATAAAGAGGATAGAGCTAAAGAGATTAACGCTCAAAGACAACAACAAAAAGAACATTTAATAAAAGGGTTGAATTATCTTATTGGAAACAACGATTATTCTGTAGAGTTCCAATTCGTAATGGTTAATGCCACACTTAATTACAATGTAAATAATGAAGGATATTTATCCAAAAGAAATGCGAACACGGTAGGATTACATAACGAAATGTCTTCAGCTATTTTGCCGATAGTGCAGGAAGAATTACAAAACGGCTCGGAGGATAACCCTATAAAAATTTATAATAAACATAATAATAAAGATTTTTTATCAAAAGACGCTAGAGAAGAAATTGTAAAAAAATATGCTGTTGAAAAACGTCCCGGAGGAATATGGTTAAAATTTCCACAGAATAGTTCTGACGAAGTAGTTATGGACTTACATTTAATGGCTAAAGAAACCCATAAATATAAACCTAACGGATCATGGTGTACGGGAGCTACTTTTACTACAGCTAAATCTCATAATTCTCAAGGAGATTTTTATATCTTTGTAGATACCAACTACAATACTAAACTAGCCATGAAATATAATGGTTCAGAGTTAGGAGAATCCAGAGGAATAGGTTCTGGGCAAAGCGTGACAGATGAGGATATAGAAGAAACTTCCTATTTTTATGAACGCTATCCAAATGGTAAAAAATTTATTAACACCAAAGATTTTAATTTATTATATAAAAAATATAAAAACAACGACAATTTAGATGTAGCGGATATTCCTACTTTAATAAAAGTATATAATAATGGAGACGGCAGTTACGACAGAGCAACTTCAAATCTTAAAATACAACGGTTAAAAGATCTTTTAAATAGCAATAAAGAAACCGTAGCTGAATATTTAAACGTACCAATTTCTAGTTTATATATAGGGGATATTACTAATACAAAAGACTTAAAAGGAGTTACGTATTTATTAGGGTCTTTGGACTTGAGTAGGTTAACATCGGCAGAAGGCTTAACGTTCCCTACGACAATAGGGGGGTCTTTGGTCTTGGGTAGTTTAACCTCGGCAGAAGGCTTAACGCTCCCTACGACAATAGGGAGGTCTTTGGACTTGAGTAGTTTAACCTCGGCAGAAGGCTTAACGCTCCCTACGACAATAGAGGGGTCTTTGGACT
>ERZ724522.155-NODE-155-length-42356-cov-12.140375_pt1 | contig 42356 bp, 57 predicted proteins | sample MGYA00376055_ERZ724522 | MGnify/ENA primary metagenome ERZ724522 (study PRJEB28724, sample SAMN07190884) | wastewater metagenome | isolation source: effluent of sewage treatment plant in Hong Hong | place: Hong Kong | collected 2016-03-17 ... | reverse complement strand
CACATCGAAGTAGCGGTCGGGGAACTGCTGCTCGAACTCCACCAGGCCAGAACCTTCACGCATGGCCGGTGTGATGCCCACCAGGCGCGGGTCGGCAGCGGCCTGGTCGCACAGCCACTGACCAAACACTTGCGTGAAGCTCTGCTTGGGCGGCGTTGCGGGCTTGACCAGGCCCACGGCGGGGTCGAACTTGCCGGGGCCGTGGTAGTTCACCGGGTCGGCTTCGGCCAGCTTGTAGCCGTAGCCCTTCTTGGTGACCACGTGCAGGAAGTGCGGGCCTTTCTTGGCGCGCAGGTTCTCCAGCGTGGGGACGAGGGAGTCCAGGCTGACCGGGAGTGAGAAAACCCGGAGGGGGAAGTGAGAAAAGTCCCGGAAGAAAGCGGCTGAGAACGGGGAAAAACGGAAGGCCGCAGAAAAAGAATTGCAGCAGGTGAAAGTCAGGAAGCTGCGTCGAATCCGGGGAGGTGTTGCTGCCGACGGGCTGCCTCAAGCCGACGCATATCCGCGAGGATCGTCTGAATCTGCCGGCTGGTCAAGTTGTGCTCAGCGGCCAGGTCGTCGATCCGGGCACCAGTGAACGGCCGAGCGCCGGTGGGGCCAGGACGGGAGTAGGACTCCCAGATGCGCTGGTTGCGCTCGGCCAGGTGCGTGAGTGCCGCAGCCACCGGGATGTACATCTCGGTCTTGGCGTACCGGGCACAGATGTCGAGCGCGATCCGCTTGGCCAGCATGGTGGCCTCGTTGCGGTCAAGAGGGACGGCCGAGATGATCGCCTGGGCGGCGATCTCGGTCACCACCTCGATAAAGGCAGGAACGCGCTCTTCGCGACTCACGGCTGTTTGCCTCCCCTGGCCAGCCACTGTTTTCCGGATTCAATCACGAGCGCGAGCTGGGGCTCGTTGAGCCAGTCCAGACGATCGACACCTGTCTGCCGCTTCACCCACGTGTTAAGCCCTCTGGACGTCCGGTCGTTGACCAGGCGGGCATCGGCCAGCTGCTGCCACAGGGCCCACACCAGGCGCCGCTTGCCATCCCACGCCTGCCTGGGCCGTCCGGACGGGGCAGTCCTCGCCCCCGACCAGCCGCACGCCTGCAGGTGGGCGATGAAGCGCTTGCGGCCGGTGAAGTCGAGGTCACCGGACGACCTGACGCGACAGACGGCAAACATCACGTCCCGATAGTGATCGTCGTCCCAGCCCAGGGCCTTCTTGGCCATGTGGATGGCTGCCAGGTCGGCGCGGCGCGCGCCTTCGGCGTCGACGATTCGCGAGCGCTTGGTGCTGGCGCTCATGGCTTGCTCAGCATCGGGCCGTCTGCATTGATCACCCAGGTCTCGACCAGGTTCTCGTCAGCGACACCCACGCGGTGAACGGCCATCCAGCATGCCGACCCGAACAGCTTCTCGGCCAGGCGCATCGCCGCCCAGCGAGCAGCGCTGGTCGACGAGGCGCTCTGGCCATTGACGCGACTGGTGTTGTATGCGCCGCTGCTGTAGCGGATCTTGAAGGTGACGGTGGTCAGGGCCTTGGCCCCCTCGCCGTGAAATTCCTGTTCGGGGGCTACCGCCTTGTGGTCGTCTGTAGACATCGTCATCCTCCTATTGGCGTCTCACTGCGGGTCATAGTTCACCCGCACCACGGCCATGCAGCCCTGCGACGGGAAGCTCTCAGGCACGCACTCCAGCGTGTAGAGGAAATCCTCGTCAGCGCCGCCGCCGCTGCCATCGGCTCGCACGGCTACGTGCACGGGCCAGTGCCCCGGCATCTGTTCCAGCGCCTCGCGCAGTTCGTTGACGGTCATCGTCAGCCGCGCTTGGTGGCGCGCTCCCAGATGGCGTCCAGCGCTTCCACCTGCTTCTCGCTGGGCCTGCGTCCCTCGGCAATCTGCCGCTGCAGCGAGTCCACAAACCCGCACTCCCAAGCGGTGAGCCGCTCGCTGCGCTTCTCGCAGTCTTCGAGCATGGTTAAGTACTCGTCAGCCCAGGTAGTCATCGTCATTGCCTTGCATCTTCGAACCGGCACCGTCCATCAGGCACACATGGCTGATCAGAGCGCCACCCGGTCAATAGCCGTCCAGAGCAGCTCATCCGCAGCGTCCGGAAAGTCCCTGCACAGCAGGGCGTAGAGGCTGTCACGGCAGTGCCTGGCGTTGTCGTCAAGGGCCCGCTCGAGCGCTCGCGTCATCTCATCGAGCAACGTCGAGAACGGGGGCCACGCTTGGTGCTCCTTGCCGTCGAGCAGCGACCCGTTGGCCTTGGTGCCGGAGCGCTGCATCCAGACATCGTTGCCACCGCGGGCGGCCAGGTCTTGGCCGTTGTGGCCGCGGTCGGTCAGGCGGACCCGCGGGACGTCGTCCACGAGCGGATAGCCCATCGATTCGGGCCCGCGTGGGGCCCACTCGCCCCACTGCTTGAAGAAGAACGGAACGCCCATGACCGCGCACTGATCGCGCAGCCCGCGAGGCCATTCAGGATGCATGGGGCGAGCATCAGGGCCCGACTCACCACCGCAGATGACCCAGTCGATGCCCCTGGCCGGGCCGGTTGCATCGCGGAATAGCTTGGCCAGACTTGCGCGGATGTCGACAGGCCCCAGCATCGGCTCGATGCTCACGAACCGCACCTTGGCCGGAACGCGCAGCAACTTCGGGATGTCGCGATCGGCCTCGGCTTGGTTGCACACGGTGATGCCGAGCCAGACGTTGGGACGGGGCCAGAGATCCCACGCCGATACGCCGCCCGCAGCTCGCGACAGACCGCGCAGCATCGGCGCCACGTTGCCGATCCTCTTGGTCAGGAGCAGCCAGTCGATCTCGGGCGTCAGATCGACGAGCTGCAGCAAATCCGCACGCCACTGCCACGGCTCCTCGTTGTCGAACACATCGGCCAAGCTGGCGCAGAACACGCGGCGGCGGGTGGGCATCATGTCAGTACCGCAGTAGGGGAAGACGCCGGCCTTCTCGACATCCGCCTGGCGAACGTTGCGCGCCCGATTGATGGCCGCTTGGTCGCCACGCCAGGCGCAGTTCGGGCACTCGAGGAACGGCCGCTTGGCCCAGCGGCGAGGGGCCTGCCAGGTGCTTTCCGCGGTGCGCACGCGCTGCGCTCCAGGGCCCCAGGCGTCGTGCTTCAGGCGCGTGGTGACCAGGCGCTCGGCGTAGCAGTGGTCGCAGGCCGGGCTGACCTTTGTGCAGCCCAACCACGGGTTGAAGGTGCTGTCGCACCAGGCGATGGCAGATTGGTCGGCCATCACTCGGCCTCCAGCACACCGTTGGCGTGCCGCTTCAAGCTCTCCAGCGACGCGGGATTCGTGATCGGGCCCGTCGCCTCGGCTTCCACGAACTCATAGTCGCCAGACGAGTACTCGTCCTGCGCGGCCTTCATGGCCTGCTCTTCTGAGTCGGCCTCCACGGCCGAATAGTGCAGCGCGGTCATCTTCACTTCGAACCAGGGCATGACGCCTCCATTGCGAGATAGGCCCGGTGTTCAGGCACACCGGAAAGCCAGTCGCGCAGCGAGTGGAGGTAGGCCACCCAGGGGCGTTGCGATGTCGCATATCCGGACCACTCCGGTACACCGGCACGCTTGCTCACGACCATCAGCGGATCCATGAGGGCTCTCGCTGCGTACCCTGCGGCCCTGACGCACCCCCTTGCGGGCCGCGTGCGGTGCACTCATTCGGGCTGGTCCTGCTCGTCGTCGATGCTGGCCTTGATCAGTGCCTTGACCAGGTTGTCCACCGCGCCATCGTCGGGTCGGATCACGACGGCGTCGTCGGTGCTGCCCAGCTCGCACCCGATCGACTTCAGCTCGGTGGCGGTGAGCTTCTCGATGGCCTTCTTGACGGGCGTCTCCTTCTTGGCGATCAGCAGATCCGCGAGGGCCGGCAGCTTGGCCTTGATGAGCTTGATGGTGCGCTCGGGGTTCGGGATCATCACCTTGCCCTTGCCCTTCTCCAGGCCGAACTGGATGCCATGCAGGCTCACCTTGCGCGGCTTGACGAACAGGTGCGGGTTGGCCTCGATGGTGCGCTCCAGGATCGACCAGGCCGCCGCGGCATCGTCGATGCGAGCCTTCAGCTCGGGCATGCGCTCTTCCTTGAGCTGCTCGATGGCCTGGTTGAGGCTGGTGACGACGGTGCCCAGCGCAGCCCGGGCATCGGCCAGTGCGCGCACGTGTACCCCAAGCTGCTCGAGCGTCATGGGATTGGTTGACATTGCATCTCTCCGGTGGTGGCCGATCAGGCCTGGTTGAGCTTGAGCTGCCCGAGCAGGTCGGGCAGCGAGACCTTGCGCATGCGGCTGAGCAGCCGCAGCGAGTGCAGCGCACGCGTCTCGAGGAACTTGCAGCTCGCCTGCAGCTCCTCGGGCGTGGTGGCCATGTAGTAGCCGTGCGACGGGTGGCCGCAGATGGCGAAGCCTTCGCCATCGCGCGCCTGGCTGATGAGCTTGCGCAGCTGGCGCTTGGACACCCCCACCTTGGTGGCCAGCGCGGCGGCATCAATGCCGCGCTCGCGGCCCTGGTGGTCGGCCAGCACGTTGATCAACTTGGTTCTCAGGCTCATGGCGCGGGGCCTCCTGCATCGTCGGTGGGGGTGGACGGTGCGGCAGATCCGCGCGCGGCCTGGGCGGCAGCAATGCGGGCCTGCAGCTCGCGGGCAGCCCGGCTGGGGCCCGCGGTGTAGGAGGGGGGCGGCACGGTGCTGGGCTGCAGCTCGCCCGAGCCATTGAGCAACGAGCCCGCGCTGGCCGGGCCGCCCACATGGGGCCTGGCGCGCGCATCGGCTTCGCGCTCGCGTTCTGCGGTGGCTTCGGCCCTGTCGGCCAGGCCGAGGATGATCTCGTACAGGTAGCCGTGACCGGTGAGCGGCAGCTTGAGCGTGCCCTTGGCGCGGTTGGCCTGCACCTGCTCGAGGGCCGATCGCCACACCGCATGCGGCGCGGGCCAATCGCGGCCCTTGCGGGTGATGGCCTGGCGCTCGATGTCGGGCATCAGCTCCTCGAGCAGGGCCACCATGCGGGCCAGGCCAAGCCGGCGCTTGTCGGGGCGGAACAGCGCGATGTAGCGCACCAGCTCGGCGCCGAGCTGCAGGTGCCGCTCGATCAGCCCCGCCACCGCGCGCGCGTCCACCTCGCGCCCGATCAGGACATCGAGGCTGGACTCGGCGTGGCAGGCTGGGCAGGTCACGCGCATGGCGTCAGGCCCGCTGGGCGGACGACTGCTGTGCCGCCGAATGCATGGCGGCCATGACGCCACGCAGCGTGGCCAGCTCTGCCGACGACAGGTTCATCCGCTGGTCGTCACGGATGAGCAGCACGCCCCCGTCGAGCTGGCAGTTGATCTCGAGCGGCGCCGTGCTGGTCGGCTCAATCGGCACATAGCCGATGCCGCCACCGTGCCGCGCTGGCATCACGATCAGACGTGCCAGGCCACGGCGGCACAGATCGTCGGCCACTGTGCGAATCTCGCGCGGATCCACACCGCGCTGCTGCGCCATCGTCTCCAGCGACACGCCGGCCGAGCAGTCGGTGATCATGCTCAGCACGATCTCGTTCTCCAGCCCACGGATCGGCGGGATCGGGGCGTTGGGGTCGACCAGGTACACACGCTGCGGCTTGCCGCTGGGCTTATAGCCCCGCCCGGCCACGATGTAGCCGTCGCCGAGCAGCCGGGAGATCGATTCGCTCACCTGCGCATAGTTCAAGCGACCGGCCAGACGATCAGCCAACATGCTCCGGGTCAGCCCAGCCGGCCCGGTGCTGCGCATTACCATGTAGACGATCGATCGTGCGGCGTCTTCGCTCCATCGAGTCAGCGCCATCACGATCTCCCGCACACGCGCTTGCGCAGCGTGGCCTTGTCCATCGGGGACGAGTACCACCAGGCCATGCAGGTCTGGGCGATCTGCAGGCCATTGGCGCTTGTGGATGCGGCGGAGAGCGCGTCGCGCTGGCCCTGCGTGTAGGCGTCGCGCACGGTGTCGCGCATCTGCTTCCGGCCGGCCTCGATGCCACGCGCGAAAGCCGCATCGGCGGCGTTGTCGCGTTGATCGATCCAGGCGCCAAGGCCCAGCAGACCCAGGGCCGCGACGATCAACGTCGCGGTGACCAGCCGTTGGCGCATCCGTGCGCCGCGAGACAGATAGATCGGTTGCACAGCGCCCCCTGTCAGATCGCGTTGATGACGTCCTTGGTGACCAGCGGCGAGCCCAGCTCGGCCGCGGTGTTCAGGGCGCGGGTGACCATGTTGTTCACCGCCAGCGGGTAGCACATCGAGACCGCGCCCTGGGCCGTCTTGCGGGTCAGCCGCGTGCGCAGCTGGTCGACGGCCTTGGCCTCCAACAGCGCATCCAGGCGGGCCCCTGCGGCCGTGGCGCGCAGCTCCAGATAGGCCGCCAGGTCAGCGTCCAGCGGCAGCAGCTCCACGATCTCGCAGCGCTGCGCCACCTCGCGCAGCGAGCCGCTGCGCAGGCCGGAGTCAAGGCGCACCTTCAGCTCTGGCTGGGCCAGCAGCAGGATGCCCAGCAGCCCGCGCCGGCCGGCGCGCAGCTCGTGCAGGCGCTTCAGGTGCTTGAGCGTCTCGTTGGGCAGGCTGTGAGCCTCTTCGATGGCGAGCAGGTGGCTGTTGCCCGTCTGCGCGCTGGCACTCAGCAGCTTGGTGGCCTTGACGGTGCGGGCCTGCAGCGTCTGCGGCACCGTCGCCGTGGGGTCGAGCGTGGTGATGATGGCGTGCAGGATGTCGGTCGCCTTCAGCACCTGGCCGCTGTTGTTGCTCTGCTCCAGGCCCAGCACGCCAGGCTTGATGACGATGACGCCCTGCGGATCGATGGCCAAGCGGGCCTCGAGGTCGGCCATGATCGTGGTCTTGCCCGCGCCGCTCTCGCCCACGATGGCGACGAAGCCCGAGTTCTTGGCGCACTGCCATGCCGCCTCGCGCACGTAGCGGATGTCATCACCGGCGAAGAACTGCTCATCGCGCGTGACTTCGCCATCGAACGGGTTGCGAAAGATCTTGAAGTGCCGCGCCGCGGCCGATGTCAGGGTTTGCTTGGGCAGCAACATGTCGGGATCCTTGGGTGAGGTTGAAGGGGGCGTGGCGGCACCGCTCTGGACATCAGTGGTGCGGCGCCACAGCGTGGCGATCTGGTCGTCGTTGGCGCCTGCGCGGGTGCACAGCGCCTCGATCTCCAGGCGGATCTGATCGGCCGAGACACGCACCGGCCAGCGGTCGTGCAGCATGATGGTGCGCATCGCCGATTCGCTGACGCCGGCAGCGCGCGCCATCTGCGCCACGCTCACGTCCAGCGTTGCCGCGGTGGCGGCCAGGCACAGGCGGCTCACTTGGCGGCTCATGCGGCACCTCCGCCGATGGCGCGCAGGCCGGTCTCGCTGGCGGGCGCCTGGGCCGCAGTACTGCGCCACTGCTCGGCGATGGCCGGCAGCGCATCCTCGGGCACGCCGGTGCCATGCGCGTCGCTCAGCGCGGCGAAGATCTGCGGCTTGTAATCGGCGCCGAGCATCTCGCGCAGCCGCTTGCACGCCTCCACGATCGAGATCGTGCGGGCCACCACCTCGCGGGTGGGCAGCTCGAGCAGCGTGCTGCGCCGCGGCAGGTAGGTGGGCACCACGGTGGCGGCCACATCGGCCATCGAGTCCAGGCGGCCGGCGAATGCCTGGGCATTGGCGCGGCGCAGGGCTTGTGCCTGCTCGAGCGTGGGCAGCGCATCGCCGGTGCGATAGGCCTCGCGCAGGGCAGCGTCCCGGTTGTGATCGAGTTCGTCCTTCGCGGGCGCTTGGTAGCCCTGCCCCACCACGCGGCGGCCGTCGTACTGCCATTCGGTGCGCACCTCTGGCTCCACGATGTGCCAGGTGACCTCGCCGGTGTCGCGATCGACGCAGGCCACATCAATGGCCGGGGCGCGGTACACGTTCATGGCCACCTGCACCTGCAGGCCGGCGATGACACCCGGCACCAGCTCGAGGTTGAAAGGCTGGCCCTTGAAGCTGATGCGCATGTTGTTGCCCACGCGCACCGTCACCGGCTCGGTGGTGGCAGCCTCGCGCAGCACCTCCAGTGACGCCGGCATGCGCAGAGCGCCGGGGTACCGGCTGATCTCCATCCAGCCCCCGAATCGTGTGCGGCCGTGCCGCCTGTGCACGCGGGATGAACAGAACGCAGCAGCCCAGCGTTCGACCTCGTCGTTCAGCAGAGCCCGGTCGACAAGGCGCTTGTCCCAGAAGCGGAAGCGCGTCTCGAAGTGCATGCGCTCCAGGTCGTGGATCTTCTCCACGCTGCCTGTCACGCGAGCGGCTCCAGGGGCGTGCATGATGTGCTCGATGCCCAGGCGCTTGCAGAACAGCTCCATCGCGAGAGACTTGTTTGCCGGCCCTTGATCGGTCATCAAGATCAGCGGTGCCCCGCACATGGGTGACGCGTCCTGCTTCCAGATGGCCCAGACCATGAAGTCCAGCAGGTTGCGCACGCTCTCGCCGCCGGAGTAGTAGCGGGCCTTGAAGGCATGCGTGGTGTGATCGGCCACGCTGTAGCGCGTCAGCAGATCGTTGTGCACCCGCACCAGGTTGGCCACCTTGTTCTTGTTGAACGCGGCCTCGTCCATCCACTGCAGCTTCTCGCCGCGGGGCATGTAGTAGAAGGCGCCCGTCGTCGAGTCCACTTGCCACACGTGATTCGGGTGCAGCGAGGTGAGCATCACCGACTGCGCCGGCTGCGAGAGCTGCTCGGGGTGCAGACGATGCTCGTACAGTTGCCGCGAGGCGGTGCTGGGCGACACATCCGGCCACGGCAGCCCGCTGGCGCGCTGCGAGGCGGCCACCATCTCCAGCGCCGTGTTGATCGGCATGCGCTGGTCCTTGCGGTTGTACGAGGCCATCAGCACCGACGAGAGCACGCGCAACTGCTCGATGGTGAGCACGCTGGTGCCTGCATCCGAGCGGCGCTTTCGGCCCGAGCTGTGGCCCACGCGGGCGAGCTTGCGGTACAGCGTGGCCTGCCCGCAGTTGAGGTGCGCGCAGGCCTCGGCCACGATCGCCGCGCGCAGGCCATGCGGCGCATCCTGGAGCTTCCACCGCACGTCGTGCAGCAGTTCATGTTCTGCGGCTGATGCCATGATCGAGTGGATCGTTGTGAGGGGATGGGTGATGCAGGCGGGTGCCTGAGTCAGCGGCGACGCTGGGAGGCGCGCTCTGCCTTGGCGGAGGTGTGGTCTTGCATCGCCTGGTCGACTTCGGCCTGGCGCTGGCGCAGCCAGCCGGGCTCCACGGTCTCGCCCAGCACGTCGGCCGACAGGCCTGCCTGGGCGCACAGATCGGCCAGGCGCTGGCAGACGAAGTCCAGCGTCTGGCGGGCTTGCAGCCCTGCGGCTGCGGTGGCCTCTTCGCGGGTGATGCGGTCGACGGTGGTGACCAGGCGCATCAGCGCGGTCTCGGCCGCCGTGCCTGCGTCCTGCAGGTCCAGAATCTGCTGAACCTCACGCTCGTTCACCGTGCCGTGCTGGCGGATGTGCTCGGCCTCGGCCAACGCGTTCAGCTTCTCATCCTTGGCGGCGATGAGCTTGTCCTTGGCGGCTCGGGCTTTGCGCTCTTCGACCAGCGCGGCACGCAGCTCGCGGGAGGTCATCGCCTGCATGTCATCAATGGCCTTTCCGGCGATGGTTCCCCCAGCCGCAAGCTCGCTGATAGCCTCGTCGGACTCCTCCAATAGCTCGAACAGCTTGGTCTTTCCCAAAAGCGCCAGCGCTGGCGCTTTTTCCACCGGAGCGGACAGGCGCAGCGTGCACGCCATGAACCGCTGCGCGGTGCGCAATGGCACTTTCAGCCTCTGCTCCACGATTTCGCGGAAGGTGCCGTGCTCTTCGTTCTCCTTGATCTGGATGAGTCGTTTCCCCAGCTCGAACATCGCCTCGGCGGTTGCGGCCATGAAGAACCGAGCCTCGCTCACGACTCGCCCCTGCTCATATGGCAGCCCATCGCCGAAGCGTTCGGAGATCTCGGTGCTTCGCTGCCCCAGCACCGTCAGCGCATGGCTGTCGGCCTGCAGGGCTTCGTGGTTGAGCGAGTCGCTGTGCGGTGCTGCGGCAGGTGCGGATCTGCGTCCCATGTAGGTAACTCCAGAGTTGGGTGTGGTGGGTCAGTCAGCCGCGCGAGTAGCGGTTGACGGTCTCGTCGAGGCGGGTGCGGGCCCTTGTCAGGGCGGTCATGTGACGGGTGCTGATCTGCACGATCTCGGGCCCCAAGCGCCAGCGGCCGGTGCCGGGGATCTGCTCGGCCCAGCCCATGTGGGCCAGGTTGGCCAGGTCGCGGGTGACCTGGCTGGGGGAGCACTTGTTGGCCTCGGCAATCTGCCCGTTGGCCAGGCCGTCGATCTCGTGGCCGGCCAGCACCAGGATCAGGCCCAGGATGCGCTGCTGCGCGTCGCTGATGTACTTGGAGTCGGTGGCGTCGTTCATGCCGGTGCTCCGGGCATGGTGGCTTCGTCTCTCCCCATCCATGCATCGGCCCAGCCCTTGAGCACGACGTGATGAGCCTGAGTCAAGCGTGCATGCCATTCCTGACCCACCAGAAGCACGGTCTCCACAGGGCGACAGTAGGGGAGGTCAAAGTGAGCATCGTCCAGGCTCGACGACAGAGCGAACAAGCGATGCGAGTGCGGGAGGTGGTCAGCAGACCGCTCGATCAGTTCGGCCTCGCTTGCAACCAAGCCATGCAGGGTCACGTCAGACAGCCGGCAGGACCAGATCCGCGACAGAAGTTGCACAGCGTTGGCAAGGGCGCGGCCGTGACTCTCCGCCTCGATGAAGACGGTGAAGACGTTGCCTCGCATGGGACTGTTGGCGGGGGCATTGGCGTTGCTGGCGCGCAGGCGAAACAGGGTGTTCATGTCGTGCCTTGTGAAGGGTCGATGTGCGCTCAGTGCGGAAGCAGCGTGTCGAGCTGGCCGCGCTCGTCGGGGCTGATCTGCAGCGCCAGCAGTCGCACGGTGGCCTGTGCGGCTTGCATCAACGCCTCGTCTGCCAGGCGTTGCTTGGCTCGCATCAGACGCTGTGCCGCTTCGAGGTGCAGACGCTCGGCGCGGCGGCTCCAGAAACCGGGGTGGGTGGGCTTGGACTTCATGTCAGCTCCTGGGTTGATCTGGCTGCGCGGGCCCTACGTCGCGCCGCATGCGACGCATCGGGCTGACCTTGCTGTAGGCACCTGGCCACAGGGTGTTGACTGGCACGCCGAGGATTTCGCTGATGCGGTTGGCGATTCGGGACGACTTGCCCCTGCCCCGCACGGCGTTGCTCACGGACGCCATCGACAAGCCCAGTTCGTCGGCGAGCGAAGCAAACGTGACGCCCTTGATTCGGAGTTCTGCGCGGATGCGTTCAGGGTGCGGCACCAAGCTCTGGTGCTGTGGCTCGAGCGGTGCGCGTTCCGGCCCAGTCGGCGAGGAGTCCGACATCGGCTCACGGCGGCCAGTCACGACGTACAAGACGTCAATACCAGCTGCGGCGGCGCGCATGAGGTAGTTCCCGTTTGGCGAGCGCGCACCAGCCTCGTAGGAGTGCTGAGTTCTGCGTTGGACGCCACATGCCTCTGCCAACGCGGGCTGAGTCTTGCCGATGCGCCTGCGCTCCAGGCGTAGCCGGTTGGCGAATGCGAACTGCTCGACAACTTGGGGGTGAACTTCGTCAGATGCTTTCATCGGGTCCGGCCTTCTCAGTTGAACGACGCTCGACCGCCGCTTTGGAATAGGGCGGCTCACTGGCTGCGGGATTCGACGATCACGCCGTCCTTGAGGCCCAGCAGCACGGCCACCTTGTGGCTGTCGCCGCGATAGCACTTCTTGCGGCCGGCAAGTACGGCGTACACGAGCGAGCGGCCCACCTTGTGCTGGCGGGCCCACTCGGCGATAGACACGCCAGTGCGGTTGAACTCGGCTCGGGCCTGTTCGCGGGTCTTGAGCTTTTTCATTGGTATGGCTGCAAAATGGTGTGCGGTGGTACGCATTGATGCGCCTAGGGACGGCGCTTGAACGCACGGGAGAGCAACGATGTCAGTCGACGAAAAATGCTTCGATCACGCGGTGCAGCTGGCGGCTGCGTTTGTGGCGAGTGGAGACGTTCGTCTTCACAAGGGCCTGGGACTTCGGGATGGGCTTGACATGCTCCCGGACCTGATAGACGACCTGTATGACGTGGTGGCTGCTGCGCGCGAGAGGTGCCTTGACCCTGGGATGCCGGTGCCGCCGCTCGACGAGGACGAGGACGCGGGCCCATCGGCTCGTAATGGGTGAGGCCACCGTGGATCGCACAGGTGCGCTTCGGCACGTAAATCTCGGCGCCGGGTGGGATGCGGCCGCTGCACATCGGGCATCGCACGCTGGCGGGAGGGGTGAGGGCTTCGATCGTCATCTTCGGAGGGGACATCGGAATGACCTTTAGGGTGTGCGTTGGGCCTTGATGGTGCGATTATGAAACCTAAATCTGTCATTGACAAGCGGTGAACCACACCTTTCTGATTCTTGTGGGCGAGCGGCTGCGCGAAACCAGGAAGGCGCTCGGCCTGAGCCAGGACGACGCTGCAGCAGCCGTTGGGGTTACGAGGGTTCAGTGGGGCCGCTATGAGCGGGGTGTTTCCATGCCCGGTGGCGAGGTGCTGGCCAAGTGCATGGCGCTGGGCATCGACATCAAGAAGCTGCTGGAGCCACCGCCTGCTGCCAGCGCAGGGGAGTTGCGGTATTCGACCGAGCCCATGCACACGGTGCTCACGGTTGAAGAGCGAACGCTGGTCTACAACTACCGCGCCTCTGACACCGCTGGCCGCAGAGCGATTGAGGCAGCTAGCGCTGCGATGGCGAAACCGCCGGTAGACAAGCCCACGCGCACCAAAGGATGAAGCCGCCGTGCGGTGATCCCTAACCTGGAGCAATCACGTGGCACTGCGCAATATGAGGTTCGGGGTCACGGTTGACTGTGACGAGGTCTTCGTTGCGTGGACCGTTGGCGACCTGGACGCAAAGAGACGGGCCCTGTCGATTCCCACCAACGGAGTGGAGCGGCACCATCTTCTCCAGAGCCTGGTCGAGCAGCTGTTTCAAGGGCGGAAATCGAACCCCGCCTACATCGACGAACTGATGGAGATCGCCGAGCTGCACATGCAGGAGTTGCCGTTCCTGCTGAGTGAGCTCGAGCGTCACGACCGACTGACCAGAGCCGCTGTTGGGTCGCCACCTGGCGCATTCGTTCGGCCCGGGATCACGACGCTCAAGCACTTGTCGGACATTCACATCGAAGCGGGACGCCTGAACCTTGCGGTGGGGGTATGGAGGCGCGAGCACGCGATCGGCGCGATCGACGACGACCGGCTCGACGAGATCATTAGCAACGTCACCGATCAGCATCGCAGGCAGTCACAGCCACGCGTGAGCGTGAGGCAGAAGCGCCGCTGACGACACACCGATGACCCGCAGCGCCGATCGGGAACCACTTCATCTATGAGAACGCGCGCGCGCGGGCCACAGTGCCCGCATGCGCCCCACGCCATCAGCCCCCGCATCAGCGCCTGAGCTGCTGACCCCGCACTTCTCGCTGGCCGAGATGTGCGTGTCGCAGCAGGCCGTGCGCATGGGCATCGACAACACGCCCGCGGTGGCCCACGTGGTCAACCTGCGGCGCGTGGCCATCGCGCTGGAGTGGGCGCGGGCCGTGCTGGGCAACCGGCCGATCACCGTCACCAGCGCCTATCGGTGCCTGCAGCTCAACCGCAGCATCGGCAGCGCCGACTCATCGGCGCATGTGCGCGGCCTGGCCGTCGACTTCGTCTGCCCTGCCTTCGGCCGGCCCACGCAGATCTGCCGCCGCCTCGTCGACGAGGGCATGTCGTTCGACCAGCTCATCGACGAGCAGGGCTGGGTGCATCTCGGCCTAGCCGAAGAAGGTGCGCCCCGCCGCCAGCAGGTGCTGACGGCCGTGTTCAAGCCCGGCGCCCCCAACCTCTACCGGCCTGGCCTGGCCCACTGATGGACGCACACACCATGCCCAGCGGCACCCCGAACGTCGTCATCGCCACCCCCACCAAGCCCGCCTGGCGCAGCCGCACGCTGTGGCTCAACGCGTTGGTGCTGATGCTGGCCGTGGCCGAGGTCAAGCTGGGCTTTCTGCAGGCCTGGCTGCCCGTGAACGCCTACGCCTTGATCGCCTTTGTGCTGCCGGTGGCCAATGCCGGGCTGCGGGTGCTGACGGCTGGGGCGTTGACCTTCGGGCTGACGCGCACTGCGGCCGACGACCAGGCCGACGGCTCCCGTGACGGCTCCCGTGACGGCACCAGCAACGGGGCAGCCTCGTGAGCGCCCTGCAGATGCGCCTGCTCATCGGCGTGCTGGTGGCCGCGTTGGGTGCGGCCATCTTCGGCGCTGGGGTGGCAACGGGGCACCACCGTGCCACGGTGGCTGCAGCGGCCCAGGCCAAGCGTGAGGCCCAGGCCGCCGAAGACAAGCGCCAGGCCGCCGTGGCGCAGATGCGCGCCGATGGCGAGCGCGTGGCTGCCGAGCTGCGCGACCAGCTGGCCATGCGCGACGCGTATCAATCCGTTCTCGATCAGAGGCTCAACCATGCTCGATCCGCACTTCTTGTCCGATCGCCTGCCGTGGCCCGCTGCGGCGCTGATGGCGCTGCTGCTGGTGCCGGTGGCGCTGCTGATGATCCTGGCCGCGCTGGGCGTGCAGGCATGGTGGGCGACGCGGGCCCTGGCAGCCAGATCGGGCCGGCTGATGGCGGGCCATCGCGCACAGCAGACGCTGTACCTGGTGCCGCTGATCCTGGCGTGCATCTCAGCCTGGCTGCTGTCAGCCTGTGGAACTCAGCCCTTGCGGGCCGAGACATCGCTGCAGGTGCCTGCCGAGCTGATGGCGCGCTCGAGCCGGCCTGTGCTGCTGACTCCGGCCTCGACATCGTCGATGCCTTCGCCAACCAGCGGGCCAACGCGGCCAGCTGCGCAGCCGATCGAGCCCGGCTCGACGCGCTGATCGACTTCATCGAGCGCCACCAGGCGAGCACCCCATGAACTGGCAAGACCCCCGCCTGTGGCTCGAGCTGCTGCTCGTGATCTGGAACATCGGCCTCACCGGCGCGGTGTGGCTGCGCAAGCCCGGCATGGATGCCATCCAGGCCGTCAATGCACTGAAGGATGAGTTCGAAGACCGCATCAGCGCCCACGCCATCCAGTTGACCGAGCTGCGCAGTGACGTGAAGCACATGCCCACCAGCGAAGAGCTGCGCAAGGTGGAGGGCACCGTCAAAGAGCTGGCCGCGCGCATGAACTCGGCGCTCGAGGGCATCAATGCAGTGCGCATTGCCACCGACCGCATCCAGAACTTCCTGCTGAGCAAGTCATGAGCTTCGCCGAATTCCAAGCCGCGGATCGCCGCCTGGTGCTGCTGCGCGCGCTGGAGGCTGCCGCGCAATACCGCGCCAATGCATTCCTGCTGCGCCGCTACTGCGATTCGCTTGGCCACGTGGCCGGGGCCGATGTGATCGCCCGCGACCTGGCCCACCTGGCCGGCCTGGGCCTGCTCGAGCTGGAGCAGACGGGCGACGTGATGGTGGCCACGCTGACCGTGCGCGGCCTGGACGTGGCCACGGGCCGCACCGAGGTGCCCGGCGTCGCCAAGCCGGCCCCGGGCTACTGAGCCGCGCTGCACCATGCCGCCGCCGAAGAAGATCGCCAAGCTGCCGCCCGAGATCCGGGCCTGGTTTGAACGCCAGGTGGTGGAACGCGCCTTCAGCGACATCGTCGGGCTGACCGAAGAGCTCAACGCGATCTGCAAGGCCAAGGGCCTGGAGATCACCATCGGCAAGAGCGCCGTGGGCGAAGAGAGCCTGCGCATCAAGCGCGCGCAGGAGTCGATCCGAGCCACAACCGAAGCCGCACGGCTGATCGCCGAGACCTCGCCCGACGATGGCGATCAGCGCAGCGCCGCGGCGATGGCGATCGTGCAGAGCGAAGTGTTCGAGATGCTGCTGCAGATCCGCGAGAGCGAGTCGATGGAAGACCCGGTGGCGCGACTGGACGTGATGAATCAGGCCGCTCTGGGCCTGAGCCGGCTCAGCCGCGCGCGGGTCAACCAGGCCAAGTGGGCCGCCGATGTGGAGCAGCGCGCCAAGGCCGCTGCAGACAAGGTGGCCAAGATCGCCAAGCAAGGCGGCATGAGCGCCACCACGGTGGCGCAGATCCGGGAGTCGATCCTGGGCATCGTGCCGCGCAACGCCCCCGCCCAACCCCAGCCCAACCACGGAGCCAACCCATGAGCCGCAGTGCCACTGAGAAGAACCTCGACGCCATCGCCCGCCGCGATCGATTGAACGGGGGCAAGCTGGAGTTTCTGGCGGCAGACGGCACCATCGTGGCCACTGCCGCGCTGGCCACGCCATGCGGCACCGTGGCCGGATCGGTCACCACCTTCAGCGGCACGCCGATCGCGTGCACGGTGTCGAACTACGGCATGGCCATCGCGAGCGCCCGCCTGCGCACCTCGGCCAACGTGGACGTGGGCACCGGCTACACGGTGGGCACCTCAGGCAGCGGCGCGCAGGTGATCGTGAGCAAGCTCACGCCGGTGGTGGGCGACACCTTGACCGTGAACTCGCTGACGCACACCGAGACCTGATCGCCGGGCGCTCCACTGCCTGAGCGACCCCCCTGCCACCGCACCCATCACGAGCACCCACATGGCCATCACCCGCCTGAACCGCCTGCGCGCGACGATCACCAACAACCCTGGCACGAACGGTGACCTGGTGGTGGGCCCGGCGACGGCTGCGGACCGCCGCACGCTGGGCGCGGCCGAAAACGGCAAGACGTTTGAGCTGGTGATCTCGCAGGGCAACGACTATGAGGTGCGCACGGGGATGGTCTACACCTCGGCCACCTCGACGCTGACGCGCGGCAAGTTCGTGCGCAGCTCGACCGGAGAGCCGCTGCTGCTGACGTCAGCCGCGGTCATCGCTGATGAGCCGCACGCCGATTGGGCATCCGACATCGACACTCGGGCAGGGGTTGTCGTCGCACCTGCTGTTGGACTCCCGCTGGAAGACTCCGCCGCTTGGGCAGCAGCGATCACGGACGCCGGGGTTGGCGGCACCATCGTGGTTCGCCCGAAACAGACGTACGTCCTGGCAAAAGAGGTGGTCCTTCAGTCCGGGCAGACGCTGCTGGGCAATGGCTCGACGCTCAAATTGGCGGATCAGGTCTCCAGTGCTCTCACCGCCTCGGTCACGATCAATGCTGCGACGGCAAACGTCATCGTGGCCTTCCCGGTGGCGAGTTCCAGCCAGTTCTTCGTGGGTCAGAGAGTTGCTGTCTCGGACTTGACGGTCGGCGGGCAACGCACCGCCACGCGCGTGACCGCGGAGGTGACTGCAGTCGCCGCGGGCATAGTCACCGCGCGCTTCGACAACAGTGCCGGAGATCAGATTTCGTCGACCACAAACCTCGCCACATGGATTGAAACCGGTGCGGTTTCCTACACCGCGCCGGTTGGAGCGATCCTTTGTTCAATCTCAGGGCTGCTGTGGGTGGGTTCCGGAGCGGATGGCGTCAGGATCCGAGATCTGTCATTTGACGGCAACGCAGCGAACAACCCGCTTGCACGCCGCTGGGAAACAAGCCCATGTCTCAACTTCAGAGGCACGTCGGGCGTGCTCAAGTCGATCAACGTGCGCGATGCGACGAGCGATGCCATTTACCACGGCGCGCTGGAACTCGAGATCGACAGCCTGCGCATTGACAGGCCATGTGGCATGGGCGTCCACCTCGGCGCGGCAACCGGCACAACGGGCGCCATGAGGACGATCTTGAGAAACTTCTGGATCGATTCACCTGGAATGGGTGACCCGACGATCGGGCACTACGGGGGCTACAACAGCTCGCACCCCGCATATCCAGCGCTTGGGTGCTCCCGGCTGACGGACCGTGTCATTTGTCAAGGTGGTCACATCACCAATGACTATGGCACGCCGTCCACCTACGGCACCGCAATCTCGTCGATCACTGCCGGTGACAACTGGGCGGTGCAGTTCGACGATATCCACATCTCTGGCTTCAACAAGGGGCTGGGGCCGCTGCTGCTGGTCAGATCGAGCGGCAGTGGGGGCTACACATCAACTCCGACAGATCCTCCGGGCGACTACAAGCAGGCGGCCTCAGCGATCATCTTCAGCCGCACGCGATTCGATTCGTGCTACCCGCCAACCTTCGCGACTTCCGACCAGTGGCAGATGTGCTGTGTCGGCGCGAACAGCGGTCAATTCCCTCAGTTCGTGCGAGTGAAATTCATCGACTGCGAGTGGGTCGACTCACCGATGGTCATTCAGGAAGCGCACGTCGAGTTCAGTGGGGTGAACGAGTTCGTCGCCACCTCGGTAGCGCGATCGGCGACGCTGACCATCAACGGCAGTACTGCCGAAGTCGACATCACCGGGTGCGTGTTCCGGCGACCGGTGACGACCTCAGGCAATGTCGGGACGGCGCCAGGCTGGTATCAGTATTCGTGCAACCTGTACCTACCTGGCGGCAAGGTGAGAGGCTCCGGCGCCAGCATCATCGGCGGCGCCATTGGGGTGCGGATCCAGAACGGCGCCGAAATGGACGTGTCTGGCCTGCGGCTGCACAACCAGTACACCTTTGGCATCGTCGCAATGAGTGCGTCGACTCGCGTGCTGCTGCGCGCCATGAAGGCGGTGCTGCAGTCGGGCTTCGCGGCCGACTCTGGGTGGGCGGCAATCCACCTGAACAGCGGTGGCGGCGCCCTAGGGGCGGGCGGCAATGTGTGCCTTGTCGGGTGTGAGATTGACGCGGTCACGACCGCCGCTGGCCAGTCGGGGATCAAACTGCCGGCCGACGGCTCGGCGGTGGCCAACATCGTCGCATCGAAGATCAAGGTCAGCGGCACGTCCACCACTGCAATCACATCCGGTGGAGCTACCGGTATCGGCGTCGTGGCGAACAACTTGCTCAGCCACGCCTTCAGCCCCGGAGCTGCCGAGACCAACACGGGCAACGTCGTCTCTGTCAACGTATGACTTGGGCCTGCACTCCCTGGGCTGCGGCGCCATTCGCGTCGGCCAGCGCCGAAGCGCTGCTGGCCGACGCAGCGCTGTCCGACGCGGTGGTTGAAGGCATCGCCGCGGTCGTCACGATCGCGGCTTCGGGTGTCGTGATCACTGCAGCGGCCGATCTCGCTGATGTGGTGGCGGAGTCGATCTCCGCAGCGGTGACGATCAAGGCCGACGTGCTGGCGGTGGCCACGCTTGCAGATGTGGTCGATGAGTCCATCTCCGCCACGGTGACCGTGGGTGGTGCGCCTGTGGCCGTGACCGCTGATGCCGCTCTCGTGGATGCCGTGATGGACAACATCGCCGCGATGGTGCTGATGCACAACCCGGGCGATCCGGTGATGCAGCCAGGCCGCTGGATCGTGCCCGTTGGCACGCGGCAAACGCCCGTGCACCTGCGCTTCGATGCTGACCAGATCGATGACCTGACCTTCCGCGTCGGGCCGGCCATGCTGCCGGGCGAATCGATCTCGCTGGTCGATCTGCTTTGCGAGGCCCGCGAAGGCGATGACGCGGGCGCCGCGCAAGTGCTGCTGGGCGCATACCAGGTGTCGGGCACCGACGTGCTGCAACGCGCCCAGGCGCGCAGCGTGGCGCGCACCTACCTCGTGCGTGCCGTGGTGACGCTCAACTCTGGCCGCGAGCTGGTGGGCGCTGCATTCCTGCACGTGCGGCGCCAGGCGTGAACGCCATGCTCGCCGCCACCGACCCCCTGCTCGAGCTGACCACGATCGCCAGCGCGGCCCAGGAAGCGCTCGCGCCTCCGGTGCTGCTGGGCTATCAGCAAAGGTGGCTGGACGATGACGCCCAGCTCAAGATCGCCGAGAAGAGCCGGCGCACGGGCATGACCTGGGCCGAAGCCTGCGACGACGTGCTGATCGCGTCGGCCGAAGGCGGCAGCAATGTGTTCTACATCAGCGCCACGCAGGACATGGCGCGTGAGTACATCGAAGCCTGCGCGCTGTGGGCCCGCGCGTTCGATGCCGCGGCCAGCGAGATCTCGGAAGGCCTGTACGACGACGGCGGTGACGGCGACGCCGCGCTCGACCCGGCCAAGCGCTTCATCAAGACCTATGAACTGGTGTTTCCGAAGACCGGGCGGCGCATCGTGGCGCTGTCGTCGCGGCCCACCAACCTGCGCGGCAAGCAGGGTGTGATCGTGCTCGACGAGGCCGCGTTTGCTCCCGACCTGGCCGGATTGCTCAAGGCCGCGATGGCGATGCTGCTGTGGGGCGACCGGGTGCGCATCATCAGCACGCACAACGGCACCGAGAACCCGTTCAACAACCTGGTGCAAGAGGTGCGCGCCGGCAAGCGCGGATCGGCCACGGTGCACCGCATCACCTTCGCCGAGGCCGTGGCCGACGGGCTGTATCGCCGCGTGTGCCTGCGCAAGGGCAAGGCGTGGACGCCCGAAGGCGAGGCCAAGTGGGTGGCCGAGGCGCGGGCCTTCTATGGGGACGATGCGGCCGAGGAGCTGGACGTGATCCCCAGCGCCAGCGGCGGCAAGTACCTGAGCCTGGCGCTGATCTCGCAGCGCATGTCTGCCGTGCCGCCCCCGGTGGGGCCGGTGCTGATCCGCGGGCAGTGGGACGACGCCTTCGCCTACCTGGCCGAGGACGTGCGCGAGTACGCGATCCGCGGCTGGGTGGACGCTCACCTGATGCCGCACCTGCGCGCGCTGTCGGAGCTGCGGCGCCATGTGTTTGCACAGGACTTCGCGCGCAACCTGGACCTCTCGGTGATGGTGGTGGGCGAGGAAGACACCGACCTGGTGCACCGCTGCAAGGTGGTGATCGAGTTGCGCAACTGCCCCTTCAGCTCGCAGCGGCAGATCGCGTTCGCCATCATCGATGCGTTGAAGGGCAAGCGCTTTGCGGGTGGGGCAGTGGATGCCACCGGCAACGGCGCGGCGCACGGCGAGGCGCTGGCACAGCGCTACGGCGTGGAGATGATCGAGCAGGTCAAGCTCAACGCGGCCTGGTATCTGGCGCACATGCCCAAGCTCAAGGGTGCGATGCAGGATGGCACCTTCACCGACATCCCGCGCGATGACGCCTTGCGCGACGACCTGCGCGCGATCGAGCTGGTGCAGGGCGTGCCGATGGTGCCCAAGGGCTCTCGCACCGCCAGCGCCGGTGCCGCTGCCGCGGCGGCCGAAGGAGGCGAGGGCAAGAACGGCAAGAGGCACGGCGACTTCGCGGTGGCGGCGGTGCTGTGCGAGTACGCGTTCCACCGCGAGGTGGGCGAGATGGACTGGACGCCTGCCCCTGGCCGCACGAGCCGGTGGGATGGCGGGCACCAGGGCGCCGGCCGACGTGGCATGCGCGACACCGCGGACGAAGACGACCTGGCCGTCGAGTCGGACGCCGGTGCAAAGGGCGCGTGGTGATGGCACCGAACCGGCCATCGGGCCCCGGATCTGGCATTTCCGGCCAGGCTGGCAGGCCTGAATTGGGCCTGGTTGGGCACAAAACGGCACAAATTCAACGATCGCCTGCGCGCCGATACCAGCGCAGCGCCCCCCTTCAAAAAATCGCTCCTAGGGCCTGTTTTCCAAACGAGGCACCGACATGATCCTGGACCACACCGGCAACCCGATCGACCTGGCCGCCATCCGCGAGCCGCAGACTGCGCGCGTGGGCGCGATGCAGCGCGAGTTCGACAACCACCCCAGCCGCGGCCTCACGCCCGCGCGGTTGCAGTCGATCATGGTGGCGGCCGAGCAGGGCGACCTGGTGGCGCAGCTCGAGCTGGCCGACGACATGGAGGAGCGCGACGCGCACTTGTATGCCGAGCTGGCCAAGCGCCGCGGCGCCATCACCGCCATCGAGTGGAGCGTCGAAGCGCCCGACGGTGCCACCGCAGAAGAGAAGTCGCTGACCGACCAGGTGCGCGACTGGCTGGACATGCTCACCGCCACGGCCAATGGGGTGACCGGCGGCATGTCGGTGATCCTGTCCACGATGACCGACGCCATCCTCAAGGGCTTCGCGCCGCAAGAGATGGTGTGGGACTACGTGCCCGACGGCTCCGGACGCAAGGTGATGGTGCCCACGCTCACCGCGCAGCCGCAGCGCTGGTTCACCACCTCGGCCGACCGGCGACGGTTTCTGCTGCGCAGCCAGACCGAGATGAGCGAGCCGACGGCCGACCTGCCTGCGGTGATGGGCGAGGAGCTGCTGCCATTCGCCTGGCTCAACCATGTGCATCCGGCCCGCAACGGCTACCTGGCGCGCATGAGCCTGGCGCGCGTGCTGTTCTGGCCGTACCTGTTCAAGAACTATGCGGTGCGCGACCTGGCCGAGTTCCTGGAGATCTACGGCCTGCCGCTGCGCGTGGGCCGCTACCCGACCGGCGCCACCGAGGCCGAGAAGCGCAAGCTGCTGCAAGCGGTGACGTCCATCGGGCACAACGCGGCGGGCATCATCCCGCAGGGCATGAGCCTGGACTTTGAAGCTGCAGCGGCCGGCACCGAGGTGCCATTCGGCGCGATGTGGGACCGCATGGACGCGGCCGAGAGCAAGGCCATCCTCGGGCAGACGCTCACTGCCAGCGAAGGGCAACACGGCACCCAGGCGCTGGGCAACGTGCACAACGAGGTGCGCATGGACATCCGCGAGGCGGATGCCGAGAAGATCTGCGAATCGTTCACTCGCCAGCTCATCGCCCCGCTGGTGCGTCTGAACAAAGCCGGTGTCGACCCGCGACGCCTGCCGCGGCTGGAGATGGACACCGGCGAGCCCGAAGACCTGGTGGCCTATGCCGATGCCCTGCCCAAGCTCGCCAGCGCGGGCCTGCGCATCGGCGTGAAGTGGGCACAGGAGAAGCTGCACATCCCCGAGCCCACCGATGGTGAAGAGGTGCTGCAGGGCAAGGCCGCCGATGCCACGGGGCCCGCGTCGAGCGCAACGCCCGCCGAGGCTGCCGCCGGATCTCCTGACGGAGCGGTCCCGGGCCAGAAGCCACCTGTGCGTCCGGCCGGGCCGACACCCGGTGCCGACGCGCCATCGGCACAACAGCAGGCCCTGACCGCACTGCTGTCGGGCCTGGCGGCGGTGGGGGCCTCGGCCGCCACTCCCACGCCCGACCTGGTCGACCTGCTGGTGGCCGAGCAGGTGCAGCAGTGGCAGCCGCTGCTGGGCCCGCTGGTCGAGCCGCTGTTGACGGAGCTGGATCGCTCGGTGGCGGCGGGCGAATCGCTGGAGGCCTTTGCGGCACGACTGCCTGAGCTGGTGCGCCAGCTCGACGCCCAGCCCATGACGCAGCGCCTGGCGCGCGCGGCGTTCTCAGCCCGCCTGGCCGGCGAGGCCGACATGGATCTCGACGCGCCCTGACCGAAAGCCCCACCACCATGCCGATCGCAACCATCGGCCGCACCGTCCACGTGTGTGGCATCTACTCCAACGGCTCCAACGTGCACCCCGCGGTCATCACCCGCGTGTTTGGCACGCACGATACCGACCAGGGCCCTGCGGCGGTGAACCTCACCGTGTTTCCGGATCTGCGCCCGCTGGAGTGCCACTCGTCGGTACCGCTGTACTCGACCGAGCAAGAGGCGCTGGCCGCGGGCACCGTGGCTGCGTTCTGGCCCGCACGCGCCTGACCCATCGTGCCCGTTGCCGCGCCTGCAGGTTTTCGGCTCGGGGCCGTGCGTCCCGACGACGCCATCGCCGCGTTCGCGCAGCGCGGGCTGCTGCGGCCAAGCTTCAGGTGGCAGGACGTGTGGGCCGACGAGCATGCTCGCGCCTTTGCGGTGGCCGGGGTGCTGCGGCTGGACGTGCTGGCGCTGATGCGCGACGAGGTGGCTCGGGCCGTGGCCGAGGGCACCGACCTGGGCACCTTCCGGCGCCGGCTGCGCGAGCAGCTGCAGGCCAAGGGGTTCTGGGGTCGCATGGAGATCACCGACCCCGCAACCGGCGAGCTGCGCAGCGTGAAGTTCAACGACGCGCGCCTGCGGCTGATCTTCGATGTGAACATGCGCCAGAGCCACGCCGCGGGCCGCTGGGCGCGCATCCAGCGCGGGCGCATGCCCTACATCGTCTATCGCACCATGCGCGACGAGAAGGTGCGGGCCAGCCACCGGCCGTGGGACAACGTGGTGCTGCCCAAGGACGACCCGTGGTGGGACACCCACTATCCGCCCAACGGGTGGCGCTGCCGCTGCCATGCCTTTGCCACCGATGAAAAAGGCTTGCGCCAACTGCAAGCCAGCGCCCCCGCGGATGCCCCGGTGAAGACCGAGGCGCCAGAGATCCGGTGGGAGGAGTTCTTCAACCGTTCGACCGGCCAGACCCAGCGGGTGCCGCATGGCATCGACCCGGGGTTTGCGTACAACCCAGGCAAGGTGCATGTGGCCCAGGGTGTGGAGCTGCTCGAGCGCGGCCTGGCCAGCGTGGGGCCGAGCCGCCCGGGTGCAGGGGACGCGCTGGACGTGCTCAAGGCGGTGGTGGCGCGTACACGGCGCGAGGCGGGCTTCGGGCAATTCCTGGCTGCGCCGCCCGCCCAACAGGTGGGGATGCCTGTGGCTGCGCTGCCCGCCGCGGGCGCCGAGCCCTCGATCGCTAGCGTCTCGGCGGCAGCGCTGCGGGCCCAGGCCAGCGTGGCCGACTACCCGCAGCTGCTGCCCACCAGCGTGCCTGCGTGGGCGCTGGCCCAGGCGATCATCGATCGCGGCACACGCATGGAGATCGACGGCGGCGCGCTGTGGGTCTGGGTGCGCGGGCAAGGTGAGTCTGCACGGGTGATGGTGCTCGAGCTGGAGCGCACCGCACTGGTGTGGTGGGTGCGCGCGCTGCTGACACTGACCGCCGACGAGGCGCGCACGCGCTACCCGGCCATCGCGGCGCTGCTTCACGGGGCATGAACCATGACCGAGCGCTTCACCATCGATCTGCAGGACGGCGAGCTGCTCGCTGCGCTGAACCGCACGCTGGCGCTGCTGGACCACCCGTGGTCGATGATGAACGACATCGGCGACGCGATCGAGTCCAACGTGAACATCCGCTGGAGCGCAAAGGTCGACCCGACCGGTGCGCCGTGGGCGCCGCGCTCGACCAGCGAGTTCGCCAAGATGTGGAACCGGCGCAAGCACCAGTCCGAGGTGGCGCCGGGCACTCTGCTCGACGCGACCAACCTCATGCGCGGCACCCTGACCCACAACACCGGAGACGACTGGGTGGACATCGGCACCAGCCGGCAGGTGCCGGGCAAGAGCCAGCCCACCTGGCAGGTGGGGTTCCTGCACGAGTTCGGCACGGTGCACATGCCCCGCCGTGGCCTGCTGACGGCCGACCCGCACACCGGGCAGCTTGGCGCAGCCGACCAGGCCGACGTGCTGCGCATCGTCAACGAGCACCTCTCCGGCGCCTTCGGCTGACGGCGGCTGCACTGGCGCAGCCCGACAGCACGTCGGGAATCGCTTCATCTATTAACGATCGCGCGTGGCCGGCACAGTGGCGCATCCCTGGACGCCCCCTGCCTCACGCGAATGGCCCTTCTCACTGCACTGCTTGCTGCGACGCTGCCGCTGACGTCCGATGGACGCGCGCAGTTGCTGCCGGCCGGTGAGTTCGCCGCACGTGATGGCCGGCCCGGGCCCGGCAAGTCATGGAGGATCGACGATGCGCGCGGACTAACCATTGCTGCTCAGCTCAACGCGATCGCATCGGTCACGCCGGTGGTCATCGACTATGAGCACCAGACGTTCAAGGCGGCCGAGAACGGCAAGCCCGCACCGGCGGCCGGCTGGATCAAGTCGGTCAGCTGGCTCACTGGCAAAGGCCTGATGGCCGAGGTCGAGTGGGCCCCGTCTGCCAAGGCCTCGATCCAGGCTGGCGAGTACCGATACATCAGCCCGGTCATCACCCACGACGAGACCACCGGCGACGTCACTGGCGTTCTGATGGCTGCCCTGACCAACTTTCCCGCGCTGCTCGGCATGGATGCCGTGGTGGCCTCACTTTGCGCGTTCACCGGCCGGACGGCCGATCCTCAGGAGACCCACGACATGGCTCTGCTCACCGCTCTGCTCACCGCCCTTGGCCTTGGCGCCACTTTGACCGAGACCGAGGCTCTGGCCGCCGTCACCGCCCTGAAGGCCACCGCCGATGCGGCCAAGGCCAAGCCGCCCGTGCCCACCGCACTGGTCACCGAGCTGGGCCTGCAGGCCGGCGCCGACGAGGTGGCCGCGCTCAGTGCGATCAAGGCCCTGCGCACCCCGGCCGACGCCACCGTGCAGCTCGTGACCACGCTGCAGGGCCAGGTGGCCACGCTGACCGCGCAGATCAACGCCGAGAAGGTGGACAAGGCAGTCGACGCCGCCATCGCCGCCAACAAGATCCCGCCCGCGATGCGCGACACCTATCTGGAGCTGGGCCGCAAGGACTTCACGATGCTGTCAGCCCTGCTCGACAAGGCCGTGCCCATCCCCGGCCTTGCGGGCCAGACCGGCGGCAAGTCGCCGACCGGCGATGCGGCTGGTGCCGATGGCGTGGCTGCGCTGACCGCAGCGCAGCGCTCGGTGTGCACGATGCTGGGCCTGGACCCGGCCACGTACGCGAAGCAGCTCAAGGCCGCTTCGGCCGCGACCTGAGGCGCTGCGCACACGCTGCCTGCCACATCACCCACTGATCACCCGGAGAACGCCTCATGGCTGCACTGACCGCTGACCGCTCCACGCCCGCTCGCGCCAACAGCGACTTCTCGTTCCCGGTGGCCGCGGCCACCAAGATCTTCGCTGGCTCGATCGTGGCCATCAACACCGCCACGACCTACGCGATCAAGGGCACGGTGGCCACCACGCTCAAGGCCGTGGGCATGGCGATCGAGCAGGCCGACAACTCTGCCGGTGCCAATGGCGATGTGCGCGTCAAGGTGCGTCGCGGCCTGTTCCAGTTCGCAAACTCGGCGGCTGGCGACCTGATCACCCTGGCCGACGTGGGCAGCGACTGCTACATCGTCGACGACCAGACCGTGGCCAAGACCAACGGCGCGGCCACGCGCAGCGTGGCGGGCAAGGTGCGCGACGTGGACGCCGGCGGCGTCTGGGTCGAGTTCTGACCCGCGCCCTTCACCCTCCCGGACCCCTGGTGCGCTGACGCGCCACTTCACCCTCACGGAGATCCACGATGCTGATCAACCGCTCCAACCTGGCCGACATGTTCCGCGGCTTCCGGGTCATCTTCCAAGACGCCTGGCAACAAGCGCCGAGCATGTACGCCCAGGTGGCCACCACGGTGCCGTCCACCGGCAGCGAGGAGCACTACGCCTGGCTGGGCACCATGCCGCGCTTCCGCGAGTGGCTGGGCGATCGGGTCGTGAACTCGCTGTCGACCGGCGACTACACGATCAAGAACAAGCCCTTTGAGCTGACCATCGGCGTGGACCGTGATCACATCGAGGACGACAAGATCGGTGTGTACCGGCCGATGATCCAGGCCCTGGGCCAGGAGTCGAAGACTCACCCCGACGAAATGGTGTTCGCCCAGCTGCAGGCTGGCTTCAACACCCTGTGCTACGACGGGCAGTATTTCTTCGACACCGATCACCCGGTGGTCAATGCCGACGGCACGATGGGCACCTGGTCGAACTTCGGCGGCGGTGCCGGCACGGCCTGGTACCTGATCGACGACAGCCGGCCGATCAAGCCCATCATCTTCCAGAAGCGCCGCGAGTACTCGTTCGTGGCGATGACGGACACCAACGACGAGGCGGTGTTCACGCGCAAGGAGTTCCGCTACGGCGTGGATGCCCGCGTGAACTGTGGCTTCGGACTGCCGCACCTGGCATACGCCAGCAAGCAGACGCTGGACGCGACAAACTACTCCGCCGCGCGCTCTGCGATGGGCTCGCTCAAGGGCGACAAGGGCAAGCCGCTGGCCATCCAAGGCCGCCTGCTGCTGGTGCCGCCGAGCCTGGAGAAGGCCGGCGCCGAAATCCTGCAGGCGCAGCGGCTGAGCAATGGCGCGGACAACGTGATGCAGGGCACCGCCAAGCTGGTGGTGTGCCCCTGGCTGGCCTGACGCACCAGCCCGAACCGGGCGGCGCCCCATGCGCCGCCGGGTCTGCCTGATCACCACGAACCACCCGAACACCCGGAGCCCACCACATGGCCACCTCGAAATCCAAAGCCCAGCGCAACGCGGCTGGCGAACCCACGCGCGGTCTGGCCGTCGTCTCGCGCCGCGAGAGCTTCTGGCGCGCGGGCCTGCAGTTCACCCGCGAAGAGCGCGTGGTGCCGCTGTCCGATCTCACGCCCGAGCAAGCCGAGGCCATCGTTGCCGAGGGCGACGGCGGCCAGCTGGTGGTGCGCGAGGTGGACATCGAGCCAGGCGCCGGAACCTGATACCCACCCCGAGGGCCAGCGACCCCGCCCCCTCGCAGCCGTGGGGGCCGGTGAGGCCAGAAGCTGCTAAACCGCCAACCTCTGCCGGGGCTGGATAACGGGGATGGTGTAGGCAAGCCCCGGCAACCTCCACTCCCGATCGAGCCATGTCCTACGCCACCGTCACCGATCTGCAGGACCGCCTGGGCGAGCCCCGGCTGGTGCAGCTCACTGACCTGGCCGACCCTGGCATCGGCCTGGTCGACACCAACGTGGCCCAGAAGGCGCTGGACGATGCCAGCGCCGAGATCGACGGCTACCTGATGGGGCGCTACGCGCTGCCCCTGGCCCAGCCGCCGGCAGTGCTGCGCGTGCACTGCGTGAGCCTGGCGCACTACAGGCTGCTGGGCTCGAATGCCGACGAGGTGACTCTGGGCGACGTGAAGGCCCTGCGCGCCTGGCTGGCCAAGGTGGCCGACGGCTCGGTGGCGCTGTTCGCGCCCGCCGATGCGCCTGCGGCAGCGGGCGTGGGCGATGTCGTGTTCGCCACCGGCGACAAGGTGATGGGCCGCGAGGCAGCGGTGGGCCGCGAGACCTCAGGGGGCTGGTGATGGGCCTGCCCGCACTGGCCGCCGACTACCTGTTCGTGGGCCCGCAGATGGTGGCCCGGCTGCTCGACCAGGTGCCCGACATCGCGGTGGAGATGGTGGAGCGCCCCGACCAGGTGCTCGAGGCCGACAAGCGGGCTCGCGTGCTGATGGTGATGTGGGGCGGCGATCGCTTCGGCGATGAGGCCCGCGCGGGTGGCAGTCAGGTGGTGTACCAGCGTTGGATGGTGCTGCTGGGCATCAACTCGGTGGCACCCGCCGCCGCGGCGCGCAACACGGCCGTGGGCCCGATGCTCAGCCAGGTTCACCGCGCGCTGGCCGGCTGGGCCCCGGATGGATCTCCTCGATCGTTGCGGCGAGCCAATGCGGCACTGCAACCCCTTTTCACGCAGAGCAAGGCGGTCTATCCGCTGGGCTTCGAACTTCAACTGACCCTCTAGGAGCGCGCTATGGCCGCTGTTGGTTTCTCCGGTGTTGGCCTCGTCTCTCTGGCCTCCCGCCTCGTCTCTGGTCTGCCGGGCATCGCCCGCCAGATGGGCAACTGCCCCAGCGTCAAGCTCTCGCTGAGCCCCGACTCGGTGGAGCGCAACTCGTCGATGGACACCAGCCGCGGCGTGCTGCGGCGCATGACCAAGACGACGGCGGGCACCATCGAGATCGTGTGCGACGAGTTCTCGAAGAAGAACTTCGCGCAGTTCGTGTTTGGACGCATCGACTCGGTGGCGGCAGGCGGCACGGTGAACGCAACCGCGTTTGCCGGCGGCGCCACCACCGCCGCAGTAGGCGATGTGCTGCTGATGCCCGACAAGAACGTCACCTCGGTGGCGATCACAGACAGCACGGGGTCGCCCAAGACGCTGACGCTCGGCACGAACTACGAACTGGATGCCTTCAACGGCTCGATCAAGCTGCTTGACATCACCACCGGTGGCCCCTTCGTGCAGCCGTTCAAGTACGCCTACACCAAGGGCGCGGTGGACGTGATCTCGGGCCTGGCGGTGCCCGACCAGGAGCTGTGGCTGAACATGGCCGGCACCAACGTCGACTCGGGCGAGCGCGGCGTGCTGGACGCCTACCGCGTGCGCTTTGGCCCCGCGGAGAACATCGACTTCATCAACAACGACTACCAGGACTACACCATCAAGGGCTCGATCCTGCAGGACAGCACCAAGCAGGCAGCCGCGGTGGGCGGGCAGTATTTCAAGTTCACCGTGCCCAGCACGATCGCCTGATCATGAGTGACGTGGCCTTCGTCGCGCCCATCGAGCTGCCGTTTCACGACGGCGAGCTGGCGGTGCAGGTGCGGCCCGCGAATGTGGCGACCCTGGCCCTGCTGCTCAAGCGCGGCAAGGGGTTGCTCGATGAGGTGATGTCGTTGCCGCCCAGCGTGGTGGGGGGGCTGCTGTCGAGCGATCCGACGCACGAGGACGTGGCCTACATCGTCACGATGCTGTGTGATCGGGGTGAGCTTGGCATCGACCTGGTCGCGATCGCCAGCGGCATCGATCGTGACCGCGTGGCGGCGATGCTGCCGGATCGGTTCGTCTACCTGGCGGCACTGGTGGTGCAGGTGAACGCCGATTTTTTCGGCAGGGCCGGCCCGGTGTTTCGGGCGGCGGCCGAGCGGTTCAAGGTGCTGGGCGCGTCGGCGTCTGGGCCCGAGCCTTCGACGATCTGATTCAGGCGGGGCACCGGCACTCGGACATCATGGGCTACACCTGGGCTCAGTTCACCGCATATCGCGCGCTGGCCCAGAAGCGCAAGGCCGCTGCCGCGCGCGACCAGTTCGTGCTGCTGCGCGCAGCCGTTGCCGGTGGTGATGCCGCGGCCAATCTGCACCGGGCCCTCACAGCCGACGCAGGAGGCGATCGATGAGCAACACCATCGAAGCCAAGCTGCGCATCGCGGCCGACCTGGCACGTGCACGTGCCGAGGTGCGTGCACTCGCCAAGGAACTGCGCGACACCGGCCAGGCCGCGAAAGAGGCCAACGAAGCCAGCAAGGGCGGCGAGCAAGGCAGTGAGCAGGCCTCCAAGAGCCGGGCACAGGCTCGAGCTGACGAACGTGCGGCGGCGCGCGCTGCACGCGACGAAGAGCGCAAGGCACGCGCCGAGAAGAAGGCCGCCGACCAGGCCGCGGCCGAAGACGAGCGCAAGCGCAAGACCGCTGAGCGCGAAACCGCGCGCCAGGCCGCCGCGGACCTGAAGGCCTCCAACGCTGCCCGGCAGAAGCAGGTGCTGCTCGGCCAGCAGATGACCGATGTGACCGTCGGCCTGGCCACCGGGCAGAACCCGCTGACGATCATGCTGCAGCAGGGCGGCCAGATCCGAGACATCTACGGCAGCGTGGGCGCGGGCTTCAAGGCCGTGACCGCAGTGCTGACGCCGATGCGCATCGGCATCGGGCTGGCCGCAGCGGGCCTGGCGACCTTCGTCTACCAAGCCGTGCAAGGAGCCATCGAGAGCGATCGGCTGAACAAGACGCTTGCGCTGACCGGCAACATCGCGGGCACCTCGGCCGGCCACGTACACGCGCTGGCCAAGGACATCGCGAGCCGTCAGCGCGCGTCGGTGGGCGATGTGCGCGAGACGCTGCAAGGCCTGATCGCCACCGGCCAATACACCGGGGCCACGCTCGACGTGGCCGGGCGCGCGGTGACTTCGCTGCGCAAGGCCACCGGCGGCACCGCCGACGAGGTGATCAAGCAATTCGATGGCATGGCGGAGAACGTCTCCGCCTGGGCCGAGAAGAGCAACAAGGCTTACCACTACCTCACGGCCGACCAGATCAAGTACATCCGCACGCTGCAGTCGCAGGGCCGCGACCAGGAAGCGATGCGCGTGACGATGACCGCGCTGAGCGACACGCTCGATGCGCGCATGAAACCCGCGATCGGTGCGATCGAGCGCGCGTGGCGGGGCGCCGGCAATGCGATCTCGTTCTTCGTGGACCAGTTCAAAGGCCTGGGGCGTGACTCGACGCCAGAGGAGAAGCTGGCCAAGGCCAAGCTCAAGCTGCAGGAGCTGATCGATCTGCAGGAGCAGATGCGTGCCGGGCGGGGCCGCGGTGGCAAGAGGGCCTCGACGATCGCGCCGGCCATTGAGGCCGCCCAGGCGGATGTGGATCAGCAGCAGAAGGCGCTGGCCTTGCAGGCGCAGAGAGATGCTGATCGTCGACATGCTCAAGAGCAACAGCAGGAGGACGCCTATCGCGCTGGGTTGGCCTTCCAGACCCTGCTGGCTGACCAGAAGGCTGCACTGGCTGCACGCGGCGCTGCGCAGGAACTTGCCCAGCTTGACAAGCAGCAGTCGGCCGTAGAGCTGGCTTACGCGAGGGGCGAGATCAGCGCGTCTGAGCACGCGCTGAAGCTCAACGCGATCGATCAGGCTCGCCTACGCGAGCAAGAGGCGATGGTGAAGTTCCAGCTCGATCTGGAGCGCCGGAAACTGGACGCCACGTCGAAGCCGGAGGAGCGCCTGCAGATCGACTCGTCGATCAAGCGTGCCGAGGCGCAACTGGTGGAAGTGCGGGCGAGGATCCGCACGGCAGAGCAGCAAGGCGAGGCGCTTTCGGCCGCCGACATCCTGGCCACGGCGCGTGCCCGGGCCGAGGACTGGGCCAAGGTGTGGGGTGCCGCGTTCGAGCAGGTGCGCAAGCTCAGGCAAGACAACGAGGCTGCCTCGGCCGAGCTGATCAAGGATCCGAAGGCTCGTGCGAATGCCGAGGCGGCGGTGAAGGCTGCCGAGGTGCGCAAGGCCATCGAAGACCAGGTGCGCGACGTCAAGCTGCAGATTGACCTGGCCGTCACCCCCGAAGCACGTAAAGCCCTTCAGGAGACGCTCAAGCAACTGCAGGACGAGGGCAAGAAGGCCGTCGACGAAACGACGCGACGGGCGGTGGTGGGATCGCTGCAGGCGCAGGCGGCCGAGATCATGGATCGCATCCGCACTGCGGAGGCGGCCATTGCGCAGCAAGAGCAACTGGGGGCGCTCACGTCGGTGGAAGCCGAACGCCAGAAGCTGGAGGTGCGGGCCAAGGAGATCGAGCAGCTGCAGAAGCTACTGGCGCTGCTGCAAGCGACGGCAAAGACCGAAGCGGAGCGCAATGCGATCGAGCAACTGCGGCAGAACCTGGTGGGCCTGCAGGACACCTCGACCGACCTGGAAAAGACGATGCGCAGCAGCATCTCCGGGGGATTCGGGAAGATGTTCAGCGACATCATGACCGGATCGGAACGGGCTCTGGACAGCTTCCGGTCGTTCGTCGCTGGAGTGGCGCGCGCCGCGCTGGACCTGATCGGAAAGGAGCTGGGGCAGGAGCTGGCGCGCAGTTTGATGCCCAAGGCCGGTGTCAACGGTGGTGGCGGCAATTGGCTCAGCACGGCCGCGAGCTGGATTGCATCGCTGTTCCACACGGGCGGCGTGGTGGGTGCCGGTGGCGGCATGGCGCGCACGGTAAGCCCGCTGTTGTTCGCGAGCGCCCAGGTGCTGCACTCGGGCGGCATCGCCGGCCTGGCCAGCAACGAGGTACCGGCCATCCTCCAGCGCGGCGAAGAAGTGCTGACCGCCGATGACCCGCGGCACCAACGCAACTGGCGCGGCGGTGCGTCGATCGGCGCGGTGAACGTGAGCGTGTCGGTGGACGGCGCCAGCGGCGGCACCACCCAGGCTCAGGGCCGTGCGTTGGGCTCGGCACTCGAGGCCGCAGTGATCGATGTGCTCGAGCGCGAGTCGCGTCCGGGCGGCATCCTGGCGCGCAGGTGAGCCCATGCCAACGTTCGACTGGGCCGAGAGCACTGCGGAGCTGACCGAAGAGCCCCGGGTGTCGGCCACCGCCTACGGCGACGGCTATCGGCAGACCGGCCCGGATGGGCTGAACCCCGTGCACCAGGTGTGGACGCTGACCTTCAAGGGCATGGACGCCGAGACGGCCAATGCGATCCGCGACTTTCTGCGCGCGCGGGTGAGCGCGACCACCGGCCTGGAGCCGTTTGACTGGACGCCGGTGTGGGCAACGGCCTCGATCCGCGTGACCTGCAAGTCGTGGCGGCGCTCGATGGGGGACGCCTACGGCTACTCGGACATCACGGCGACCTTCGAGCAGGAGTTCACCGCGTGAGCACCATCGCACTGGACACCGTCAAGCTGCAGCAGAGCGCACCGGTGGAGCTGTACGTGCTGGACGCCACGCCGCTGGGCGGCGCCACCTATCGTTTCGCGCCGCAGACCAACGAGCTGGGGCAGGCGATCGTGTGGCAGGGCCTGTCCTATGAGCCGTTCCCGATCCAGGCGACGGGCTTCGAGGCTCGGGCCTCGGGCGTGTTCCCGCGGCCCAAGCTGGCATGCAGCAACGTGCTGGGCTCTCTCGGGGCGCTGATCCGAGCGCATGACAACCTGCGGGGCGCCCGGGTGACGCGCAAGCGCACGCTGGCGCGCTATCTCGACGCAGTGAACTTCGGCGCTGGCAACCCGGGCGCTGACCCGCTGGCAGAGTTCCCCGACGAGCTGTGGCTGATCGACCACTGCACAGGGCGCAACCGCCTGGCGATCGGCTGGGAGCTGGCCAACCCGATGGACGTGCTCAACGTGATGCTGCCATCGCGCGTGGTGCGCTCGAACTACTGCTGCTGGCTGTACCGCTCGAGCGACTGCGGCTACACGGGCGGGCCAGTGGCCAAGTCGGACGACAGCCCCACCAGCACCGCGGGGCTGGACCAATGCAGCAAGCGGCTGTCGGGCTGCAAGCTGCGCTTTCCCAACCAGCCGCTGCCGTTCTCGGGATTTCCGGGCGTGGGCCAGCTGCGCCAGCTGTAGCCGCGATGATCATCGAGCAACTCAACCAGCCCACGCGCGACGCGATCGTGGCGCATGCGCACCTGGAGGCTCCGCGCGAGTCGTGTGGCGTACTGCTGCGCTTCTCCGCAGGCGACCTGGCCTACTGCGAAGGGGTGAACACCGCCACCGAGGGCCGTGATCGCTTCGAGCTGGATCCGTCGATCTGGGCCATCGCCGACGAGAGCGGCGGCGAGGTGGTGGCCATCGTGCACAGCCACCCCGGGTACAGCGCCAACCCGAGCATGGCCGATCGCGCGCAGTGCGAAGCGAGTGGCCTGCCGTGGGTGATCGTGGGCCTGCCATCGGGGCACCTGGTGGAGCTGGCCCCCACAGGCTGGACGGCGCCGTTGGAGGGGCGCGAGTTTCACTTCGGCGTGCTGGACTGCTACACGCTGGTGCAAGACTGGTACCGCCGTGAGTGGGGCATCGTGCTGCCCGACTTCGCGCGCACCGATGGCTTCTGGCTGCGGGGAGAGCACCTCTACCGCGACGGCCTGGCCGAAGCAGGATTCGTGGTGGTGCCCACGCGCGAGCCCCAGCGCGGCGATGGCTTGCTCATGCGCGTGGGAAGCCCCGATGTTGACAACCATGCGGCGGTGTACCTGGGCGACGGCCTGATGCTGCATCACCTGTATGGGCAGCCCTCGCGCATCGAGCGTTGGGACTGGCCGTGGCAGCGCCGCACCACGGCGGTGGTGCGCCATCGCGCGCGGCTGCCGGAGAGCCACGGATGACCGCCGCGGCGCTGCCCCTGCTGCGCGAAGTGCGGCTGTATGGCCCGCTGCGCGCGCGCTTTGGCCGCAGCCACTGGCTGGCGGTGGATTCACCGGCCGAGGCCGTGCAGGCGTTGTGCGCGCTGTTCAATGGCTTTCGTGAGGCGGTGCTGGGCCACAAGGGGCCGGGCTATCGAGTCATCGTCGGCGACGGGCCGCGGGCCGATCTGCGCGGTGCCGACGCGCTGCCGGTGACGGCCTCGCCAGGCCTGTGCATTCGCATCGCCCCAGTGATCCACGGCAACAAGCGCGGCATCGGCATGATCATCGCCGGCATCGCGCTGATCATGGCCGCGCCCTACCTGTTCGCCTACATCGGCTCGGCCGTGGGGTCTGGCACGGTGGGCGCGATGGTGTGGCAGGGCAGCCTGGCCATCGGCAAGGCCCTGGTGCTGGGGGGCATCGTGCAGCTGCTCAGCCCGCAGCGCACGGGCTCTGGCACGCAGGCCAAGAACGAGACCAGCTACGCTTTCAATGGCCCAACGAACGTGAGCAGCGAGGGGGGGCCGGTGCCGGTGATCATCGGTCGGATGATGATCGGCTCGACCACGGTCTCGGCCGGGCTGTCCACCGACGACTACACGCCACCTGCCTCGGCCGCACCTGCATCGCCAGCGCTCGCGGTAGGTGAGGTGATCGACTGGCTCCAATACCGGGATGCGCCATGACGCGTGACCTGGTGGTGGGCGCCAAGGGCGCGAAGACGCCGGTTGAGGCCAGCGACACGCTGCGCAGCGTGCAGCGTGCCGAGATCGTCGACCTGCTGGGCGAGGGGCACATCGCAGGTCTCGTGAACGGCCTGCGCAGCATCTACCTTGACGGCGTGCCGGTGCAGAACGCCGACGGCTCGCTGAACTTCAAGGACTTTGCGTACGACATCAGCCTGGGCGGCCCGACCGATGGGGCCGAGCACGCGTTCCAGGACGTCTCGACCGAGACCGGCGTGGGGGTGACGGTGACCCAGGCGCTGCCTGTGGTGCGCACCATCGCCGATTCGGCGGTGGACGCGGTGCGCATCACGATCACCGTGCCGGCTCTGGTGGAGTCGAAGTCCAACGGCGATCGCGTGGGGGCATCGTTCGAGTGGGCGGTGGATGTGCAGTCGGCCGGCGGTGGCTTCGTGGAGCGACACCGCGACACGGTGAGCGGCAAGGCCAGCAGCGCCTATGTGCGCGCGGTGAAGATCAACCTGGCCGCCACCGGGCCAGCGCCCTGGGACATCCGGGTGCGGCGCATCACCGCCGACAGCACCTCGAGCGACCTGGTCAACGCGTTTCAGTGGTCGAGCTACACGGCGCTGTCTGGCGTGCGGATGCTGTACAAGCACTCGGCGCGCGTGGGCATCACCTTCGACGCCCGAAACTTCAACGCGATTCCGGTGCGTGCCTACGATGTGATGGGCATCGACGACTGGGACATTCCCGTCAACTATGACCCGCTGAACCGCACGGTGGCGGGCAACTGGAACGGCCTGTTCAAGCAGGGCTGGACCAGCAACCCGGCTTGGGTGCTGTACAACGTGGTGCAGCACCGGCGCTACGGGCTGGGCGAGTACGTCTCGGTGCTGCCGGACAAGTGGACGCTGTATCGGCTGCAGCAGTGGTGCGATGTGCCGGTGCCAGATGGGCGTGGCGGCACAGAGCCGCGCTACTCGATCAACACGGTGCTCACCCAGCAGGTCGAGGCGTTGCGGCTGCTGCAAGACATTTGCGCCGTCTTCCGCGGGGCACTGCTGTACGGGGCGGGGGCCTTGGGGGCCACCTGGGATGCGCCAGGTGAACCGGTGGCCAGCTATGTGCCGGCCAACGTGGTGGACGGGATGTTCACCTACGCCGACGGCTCGCGCGCGGCCAAGCGCAGCAGTTGCACGTGCTGGTTCAACGATCGCAGCCAGATGGGCAAGCGCATGCCGGCCACCTGGGACGACCCCGGGCTCATTGCCAAGTACGGCATGCGCACGATGGAGATCGACCCGATCGGCATCGCGACGCCGGGCCAGGCGCTGCGCATGGCCAAGTGGGCGCTGTACAGCACCGAGCTGGAGGACAACACGATTGCGTTCCGCGTGGGCGCGGACGGCGTGGCCGGGCGCATCGGCGACGTGTTCCAGGTGTCGGACCCCTCGGAGACGGGCGAGCGGCTGGGCGGCCGGGTGCACTCGGCGACGCTCTCGGCGGTGACGCTGGACGCGCCGGTGACCCTGGTGGCGGGCGAGGCCTACACGCTGTGGGTCACGATGGCAGACCCCGCGGACCCGAAGCGCCTGGTGGCCGCTGCACGCACGGTGACCACCGGGGCGGGCACGCACACCACGCTGGCCGTGGCCGCGCCGTTCGATGCGCTGCCCGCGGCCGAGACGGTGTGGGTGCTGGAGAGCAGTGCCGCTGTGCCGACGCTGTGGCGCTACATCTCGATCACCGAGGTGCGCAACGGCGACAACGCGCTCGAGTACGAGATCACGGGCCTGCGGCACGAGCCCGGCAAGTTCGACCTGGTCGAGCTCAACCAGCCGCTGACGGTACGCCCAACGCGCCGACTGCCGGATGGGGCATCCAAGCCGGTCGCGTTGACGATCACCGAGACCAACTACGTGGACGTGGGCACCGAGCGCATTCGGGCGACAGTGAGCTGGCAATACCCGGTGGCCGGCCAGAGCTATCACGTGGCTTGGCGGCTGGCCAATGGGCCGTGGACCACGCTGCCGCGCACCACCGGCAACACCGTCGACGTCGACGGCCTGCAGGCGGGCCTGCTCGAGGTGCAGGTGTACGCGACCAACGTGCTGGGGCAGCAGTCCGCAGCCGTGACCGCCTCGGCCACGCTCACCGGCATCGCCACCGCGGCAGCCAATGTCACCGGCCTGGCCTACTCGATCGTGCCCGGCGGGCTGCTGCTGAAGTGGGATGCCAACACCTCGGCGCTGTACAGCAAGACGCGCCTGAGCTACGGCCCGACTCTCGCGGGGAGCACCTTCTTCTGGGAGGGCAAGGGATCCGACTACACGGTGCGCCCCCCAGCGGACGGCGATTACAAGGTCTGGGCGGTGCATTACGAGGGCGCCCGGGTGTCGGCGGCGCCGGCCAGCCTGGACGTCACCTACGCAGCGATCTCGGCCGGATCGGATGGCGTGAGCAGCGCCGTGGTGCGCATCTTCAAGCGCTCGACCACCGGTGTGCCAGCACTGCCGTCTGCGCCTGCCGTGTACACGTTCTCGAGCGGCACCCTGGCGGGGCTGTCGGGCGGGTGGTCGATCGCGTTCCCCACCAGCGGGAGCGGTCCCATCTACACCTCGCAGGCAGTGGCAGCGGCGGCGGCGTCGACCGATCAGATCCTGCCCGCCGAGTGGACGGCCGCCACGGTGTTCGTGCAGGACGGTGCGAACGGCAGCAGTGCACCGGTGGTCACGCTGACGGCCAGCTCGCTGGCCTTCGTCACCGCGAGCAACGCATCGAACCCGACCCCGTCGATGATCACGGTGTCGGCCAACCCGGTGAACATCCCATCGCCGACGTACCAGTGGTACGTGGACTCGGGCTCAGGCTTCGCGCTGCAGGGGGCCAGTGGATCGGCGCTGGTGCTTGCGGCCTTCCCGGCTGGCCAGCGCCGGGTGGTGCAGTGCATCGTCAGCGGCATCGCCTATGACCTGATCACCATCTTCAGCCTGGCCGATGGCGACGACGCCATCGTGGCCACGGTGATCAACGAGAACCAGACGATCTCGTGTGATTCGACCGGAACCCCGCTGGCCTCTGGCAGCGGGCTGCCGCTGTCGGCCCAGGTGGTGTGCGTGCGCGGCGCGACGGTGCTGGCCTATCCCGAGGTGACGTTCCAGCTCACCGGGTCGAGCGGCTTCACGGGCATGAGCCTGGATGCGGCCGGCAACATCACGATCACCGGCATCTCGGCGGACTCGGCGTGGGCCACCTACGCGGCGGTGGTGGCGGGCGTGCAATACCCCGCGGGCAAGCTCACGGCCAACAAGAGCCGAAACGGAGCCACGGGCAACCCTGGCAATCCGGGCGCGCGCGGCAGCGTGAAGCGCTACGTCTCGGGCTATTCGTCATGGGACAACGCGGTGGCATCGGCCGCGGTGCCCAACGGCATCCCAACCGTGGGCGACGAGGTGACGCTGTACAACGGGTCGACCTTCGCCCAGACGCGCACCTGGAGCGCCGCGGGCACCTGGGATCTCCCGGGCATGGTGGTGCCGGGCTCGATGCTGGTGCAAGGCACGGTGACTGCGGCGGCACTTGTGGCCAACACCATCACCGCGGCGAGCGGTGTGCTGGCCGACGCAGCCGTGCAGACGCTGAAGATCGGGGCCGATGCAGTGACGGTGCCGGTGGCCGCCATCGAGTACACGGACTACGTTCTGACGACGGCGTACCAGACGATCTGCCAGGCGAGCTTCTTCAACGCCGCAAGCAGCACCTCCGAGTCGCCGCGCACGCTGCTCGTGCAGGGCGCGGCGCTCTTCCAATCTGGCGGCGCCGCCACGGACATGGAAGCGGTGTACCTGAGCATCTGGCGCTACTACCCGACGCTGGGCATCGAGGTGCAGCTGGGCATGGGTGATGTGCCTGTGACTGTGGTGGGCAATCGCCTGCAGCTGGAGTGCCTGCCGGTGGGCGACACCCAGCAGATGTTCGGCAACGCGACCTACGTCTATCGACTTAAGGCCAAGCGGTCGTTGAGCGCCGCCTGGTCGATCACGAGCCTGGGCGCCAGCCTGTACATCATGGGGGCCAAGCGATGAGCGGCCAGCACGAGTTCTGGGCGGTCTACCTGGTCGACGGCGGTGAGATCGTGCGCTTTGGCCAAGGGCCGGCGGGCGGCGCGCTGGGCATCGAGGTGGGGCCGGGGCAAGCGCTGTACATCGACTGGGAGATCCCCGCTCGAGGCGAGACCCACTACTTCGCATCGGGGGAGCTGCGCGCCTACTCGGCAGAGCAGATCGCAGCCAAGCGGGCAAGGCCCCTGCGGGCGGGCTACCGGTGGAGCAATGCGTCGATGTCGTGGACCGACGCGAGGCCGCTGGGCGAGATCAAGCAGGGCCGCACGGCCGAGATCAACGCGGCCCGTGCCGCCGCCGAGGCGGTGCTGACCCATGCCGGCGTGCAGTGGGATGCCGATCCAGCCAGCGCGACGCGCGTGCTGGTGGCCGCGTTCGCAGCGAGCCGGCTCAGTGGCGCCGCAGCGACTGCGTTCTCGATCGAGTGGGGGGCGGCGGACAACACCAGCCGCACCCTCAACCGGGCCGAGCTGCTGGCGCTGGCATCTGCGATCGCGGGGCACCAGGCCACTCAATTCGCGAAGGCTCGCGCCAAGAAGGCGCAGGTCAACGCGGCAACGAATGCCGCCGAGGTGGCGGCTGTCAACTGGGACTGAGTCCCGAGGAGTGCACATGCAACAAGCAACCCAGACGTTCCAGGTGTTTCCTGGTGAAGGCGAACCCGTTCCGGCAGCCGATGAGGTGTGGTCGGAGCAGCAGCTGAAGAACCTGCAGGCCCGCTTCGATGAAGTGCCGGCGGCTGATCGCGGCACGATCAGGATCTACGGCATGGGCGGCGTGCGCGTCGAGTTCGACCAGGCGCTGTCGGAGGAGGACGTGGCTCGGCGCCGCTTCCAGGAACTCAGCTCCACCATCCTGGATGCCGCCAAGGAGGGCAAGGGCCTGAAGCCGGACCAGGTGGCTGCGCTGGCTCAGACGCTGCAGCCTGGCGCGGCCTGACGCCGGGCTTCGCGCAATCAACTCCAGGAGGACGAAGATGATCAGACCCACGACGTGGCTGTTGACGATGATGGCCGTGCTGGCCCTGCTGACGTTTGGACCGCCCGCATCGGCCCAGGCCGTGGCGAGGTCGAAGTGCGGCGAGGCGGCCACCGGCACAGTGGTGGGCGACACCAAGCCGCTCACCCTCACCACCGAGCAGGCCGACCGGATGTACGTCGACCACGACGGGTTCTGGCGGCAGTGCCAGCCCTGGATCCGAAACGGGGACGATCCGTACACCCCCGAGGGTGCCGCGGTCAAGGCGCCGCCGAGCGACTGCAAGGACACCCCGGCGCCGATTCAGTGGGCGGTGGGCAACCGGCAGTGCACCAGCTTCGTGGGGTTCGGCCCGTTGGCCCACGGCCAGAAGATCGCCACGCTGGCTGAAGTTGGATCGACCCGCGGCATGGCGGTGATGCAGTGCGTCGACGGCAAGGTCAGCGTCTACGGCGCCACGTGCGACCAGGCGCAACGCTGCGAGCTGGCCACGACCGTCTTCTTCGGCCCGGGGAACAGCCTGTCGGTGGTGGTGGATGGTGCCAACTCGCCGCTCAACGCCGGAGAGCGACGGCAGGACGTGCCCGTCGTCGGCGCTCCCGGCGTGGTGGCAACCGTGCAGTGCAACGGCGGCAGCCTGGCCGTCGTGGCCACCAAGCGCAAGGGCTACCCGTTCAAGCGCCTGGCCACCCCCACGCGGCCGGCCAGCGCGGCCGGCGGCTGACTATCGCCGCTTCGGGGGGGGGGGCGTTTCTCTGCCGGCAATTTCCTTGCGCGTCGTGAAACGTCTAGCCCCCCTGATTTATCTCACGCGAAGGGCCGATTTTTCTCGCGCGGCATCACCTGGACACCACTGCAGGCCTGGGCTGCCGAAGCGGCCGCCGCGTCGTCTGCGCGTCAGCTGATGGTGCTGCTGGCAGCAGGCCTGCTGCTGGCG
>ERZ724522.154-NODE-154-length-42378-cov-55.724925_pt1 | contig 42378 bp, 60 predicted proteins | sample MGYA00376055_ERZ724522 | MGnify/ENA primary metagenome ERZ724522 (study PRJEB28724, sample SAMN07190884) | wastewater metagenome | isolation source: effluent of sewage treatment plant in Hong Hong | place: Hong Kong | collected 2016-03-17 ... | reverse complement strand
GAAGAAGAAAAAGAAGCGGAAGAGGTAGCGGAGTGAACACAATTTACATAGGAAACATTTACGAACAAGTTGTAGACCCAGAAAACCATCCTCACTATGAAGGTGCCTTAGAGGATATTGAAATGCAAATTGCTATTTATATCAAACAGAACATCGACCACACATTACCGAAAGCATTTATAGAGTGGATGGATAAGGACACTACAAGTCCTTTTGAACACAACGGTACAGAATATATTTGGGGTTTCCCTGACTAATCCGTCACAGGAAGCTTATTTAACCAACCCTCAACATCTCGAACGTAATAACCTTCAGCAATACGAGTCTATCCGTATAAATAATTCTCAAAAGATGATAGCTCCACAGGTGCAGTGTAATCCTCAATGTGCTCGTCCATAATTACTTCAACTTCATACCCATTAGGATATTTTATTGTAGTTATCGGATATATTTCCGACGCTTTCCTATAAGTCATTACTTATTCCCCTTTTTAATAATTTTATTTGTAGGTGCTTCTAATTTAATTGTATCTACGTCATCTAGTGTGATGTCTTCAAGGTAGCGCAACAAAGCTTTCCCTTGTTCATAAACTCTGTCATTTATAATCTTTAAGTCGTTTGCATCTTCAATAAATAGGCCGCCCGCTGCTTCTGTGGCAGTCCAGAATATCTCCTCCGCTATTTCACAAATACGAACCTGTTGATTATCGTTAAACTTCATATTATTTTATCCCTTTCAGCCTTAGCTTTTAGATAAGCGTCAGAAGCTTCTTCCAACGTATTAAATGTGCCTAGATACTTTTTCTTCTTGTGTGACTGTATTGATGCTGTAAATTTATTATAAGGAGTGGCAACAACACCTGGGTGTCCCGTTTTATTTTTCTTAGGACGTTGATTACAAGCCTGTTCATGCCTAGTACCCCACTTACAATTTTCGGGACAATAATTCCCATCATTATCAATCCGTTCTAGGCTAAGGCCATCTGGACGTTCACCCATATCTTCAAGAAACGCTAAAAATGAGGTATCCCATCGAGGACACACGCTAATACCTCTACCGCCATAATCTTTATAGGACGTACAGTTCAAATTTTTACAACGTCTTCGCATTTCTTTCCAAATAGCATAAGTAGACGTTCTTGTGTAGCCGTGCTTCTCTTGCGGAGCTCTTCTTTTTTTATTTAAATCTTCACCACGCCAAGACAACATATAGTGCCAGCGGCAGAGACGTTTTGCATGGACAGTATCAACACAATTATTAACACTACATATAGCCATTATTTAAGAACCTCATATCGAGCATTGGGATCATACTTTTCAAAGTGTGCATTCAACATACCTTCCCAATCTGAACCATCGTCACACATACCGCACACAGTTATAAACGGACATTTCCAGCTGCAATTCGTAGTTACGTGAGGATACGCAGTAGTAGTCGGATCTGCACCATCATCTAATTTATTTTTTAGTTTTAAAATTTCATTACCTATGACTTTAAGTCTGCGAGCATAGTTGTCCGTCTCCAATTGAGTGTGACGTATGTATTCACGATGAATAATGTCTTTAGCACGAGTCGTCTTTACCTTTTTAAAGATATTCATAATGGAACCAGCAAGATAGTCATCATTATTTTCACGATACAAAAACATATAACCGAGAAATTGTGTATTCAAATGTGCAATCTGTATCTCAGGTGCTACTGATTTAAAAGTTTTGTGATCTATGTTCCAGCGAGCACCATCACTTTCACGCTCAACGATACAATCAATTTGTCCCCTCATGATAATCTCATCATCAATCTGTGCTTCATAACTTTGCTCAGAAGCAACATATCGCAGACCAAGATCAAAGCCTTCTTTTTCAACCTTATCCATATAGTAATCAATAAGAAACAAACTACTTTTCTGATCTTCACGATACTTATCCATGTCACCACCAGCGGCAAATACATTCGCTTCATCTTCAGCATAGATTTTACGAATCGCTTCACGAGGATTCACTCTCAAACTCTCATCAGGGATATACCAACCTTCAAGAGCCTTATGTATTCGAGTCCCATATGTAAGGGCTGTAACTTGCTCGGAACCATCACTCTTCTTACTTAAACCTAAATAGTATTGAAAGTACCAACGTCGGGGGCAGTCGAGAAAGGTATTGATCTCACTGTTACTAATTTTTATCATACAGAATACTTCGCTTCCAGCTTAATTTTATCTGCGTGAATTTCTTTATAAGCATCTTGTAAAACAGATTCAAAAATATGCAAGTAGTCGTAAGACACACCCTCCTGCTCGAAGTAATCACAAAGCGTTCCGTCTAAATAGTAAACAAAATATGCTGGACCGCCCAAATGTATTCCAACGGAGTGTTTACCATCCTTTGTTTTCCAAAGACCATAAATTCCATTGAAGTCAATGACGGTGACTCGCTCTCGGATAAAATCTTCTCGCTTATATTTTTTAAGCCAAGTTATGTCTCGCCTTTGTCTCCAGTTTTTGAATCCGAACACTACTACCCCCTAGATATTTATATTATTAAAATAATACTCCCTGCGGCTCGTCAACACAAGTAAGCCACCTTGCAAGGTCTTTACTAGTCTTTAACAAATCCGCTAAATGCTCGTCTTTCCTGTCCAAAGCCTTAATTATCCGCTCTTCGACTGTGTTCTCAGAGACAAGGTGAATAATATGTACCCGATCCCCAACAGAGCCAATACGATGTACTCGATCACTCACCTGTGAGTAGACCACGTTACTGTAAGGTAACTGGATAAACACCAGCGTCGAAGCAGCCGTTAAGGTGATACCCTCAGATCCAGCAGAAGTCATTAGCAATATCTGTGCCCGACCAGCCTGGAAGGACTCAATGTTAAATTGTCTCTCTTCAGTTGTTTGATCCCCTGTAATTAAGACAACCTTATAATCCAAACTACGCAGTTTATCTGCACAGAGGTTTATTAGTTTCTTACTTTCCGCAAATCCGACAAAGGGTTCTCCGCCCATTTCCGATGCGAGTTCAACTACAGCATCCACCTTACAAGAAGGTGTATCCATCAACACCTCACCATCTACAACACTTAAAGTTGCACACGATGCTTGTGACAGTCGAGCCATAGCTGTTAGTGGTGACGTGGCGATAATATATTCACCTTCGTCAGTCTTAATAATCATGTCGTTAAACATCTCTTTATATTGCTTTGCCTGTTTAGGTTTCATCTCAATAAAGCGAGTGCTATATGTCTTTGGTGGAAGATCAGGTAAGACTTCTTCTTTAACAACAAAATCAAGGTAAAGATCAACTATCTCATCAAAGAGTTCTTTGCGAGAAGGTTTAATACCAATGATCTCCAGACCACCCCAGAATCCATTAGTTGTTTCACAAAACATATCAATAAACTTAGAACGAGAAGTCCAGACTGTAGGTTCAAAGAAGTTTAACAGTGACCAGAAGTCAGCTGGAGTATTTCGAATCGGTGTAGCAGATAGTGCCCATCTATATTCCACACTCTTACCGCGAGAGAGTTCTTTCACACAGCGAGTGCTCTTTGCCTTGGCGTTGACTATCCTTTGACATTCGTCAATGATAATAGCTTTCCAAGGAATCGCATTAAGCTCACCATGCTTTGTCTCAACGGGAAGTGATCCATATCTGCCGACGTGCGCCAGTGATGCAAGTCCTTCGTAATTGACAACATAGATGTCTGCATCAGTTTTTAAAGCTTTCTTACGAGCAGAAGCAGTTCCTTCTAGAACAACTACGCGCATGTCTGGAAACCATTTTTCACACTCCGCTTTCCACGTACGTTTGAGAGTGTTAGGACAAATTACTAAGCAGGGAAATGGTCTTGAAACATCAACTGCCCGAAGAGTTGTTGCTGTTTTACCTGTTCCAGCGGGGTAAGCGAGGAGAGCGTTTCCAACGTTGGAGAGCCATTCTGATCCTCCAATTTGATGTTGTAAAAATCTTTGAACAGTTTCAGTTGTTCCACGTTGACGTTCCCTCTTTTTTCGCTCATTTAAACCCCATTTTATTAATTGTTGTGAGTAGATAATTTTACCACCAGCAAGTGCTGTTAACTGCAGAACGATAGCCATACTTTTGTCCGAAACGAAACAATCTCCTGACCTGCGCAGACCTCCGACGAGCCCCAAAACACCTGCTTCACGAGGTGTATATTTAATTAAAAGTTCATCTCCACTAGATGTAATATCTATCTCCATCAGCGATTTAATTCCTTACAAGTATATAGATAATATTCCCAAATATTACGAGCCGTATTGCCAGGGCAAGATAGAAACATTTGTTTTTCAGGTACAACCCAAAAATCCATTTTACTATTACTACCCCTAACTAAAGGATCATGCATCATTTGACAAAAAAGTCGAGGAAAATCTATTTTAATTGGACGATCAAAAATATATTTACAACAGGTTGTTTCCTCAACATAACTGATTCCAGGAAAATGTTTTTCTATTAAATCTTCTTCAAATATTGTGAATCTGTATTGTGCGTAGCTCATGGTAATACCTCTTTAGGTCTATTTTTAAAATACCATAAAAGAAAGTGACGTGCGGCATCACGATCATGTCCCTCACCTTTAAACCACATATTAAATTCACGCAATCTTTTATCTGTAATAAAATTTTTAGCCTCAGAAGGAGTTTGTAGAACCATTTCTACCCCCTCACGAAAGCATATATACTCAACAGCCCCAATAATACGTAGTGACCAAGTGGCTTGTGTCTTCTTTGACGTCTGATTACTAATTAAAAAATTCTCAACTACCACAACGTCAAATTTAACAGAAGAAATAAGATTGTCAAGATATGAATAAATTTCAGGAAAAGAAATAATATTATGTTCATAGTTATCTACAGTTCCATACATAACTCCCGTAGCCAGTCCAGGGTCAATTGCGAGGATCACGAAATAACCAATCTTCTACTAATCCTTGGTCAAAAAGCCAGCTATAAAAAGAATTTCTCGCACTTACATCTAATAATAAATTTTGAGTGCTTAGAGCAAGCTCACGTTTAGGGCGTTCAACTTTTTCTAATTCAATATATTCTAATAATGCTTTCTTAGCATCTTCTTCTCTGGAAAACAATTCACTTTCATCGTAAGAAGGAGAACATCTCCCACTACGTACCATCATATATCTCCAGGAGTCAGAATCCATATTATATACAGCGCTTTTAATAATGTCCGTAATAAGTTTAGAGTGTCGCTCTACGATAAAAACTTGTTGTCCAATTTTGTATTTCATTACTTACTCTCCGCCCAATTCTCAGCTAACGTACCAGCCTCAACGATAAGTGGCACAGCATATGTATCATTATCAGTCATGATTTCCATGATTTCAGTTTGCAACTCTACTGCATTTTCTTTCGGTAAACTAAATAAAAATTCGTCGTGAATCGGGAGATGAATATATTGAGAAAGACCCGCAGCTTTCAGACGTACTAAAGCACGTTTTAATTCTTCTGCAGCCGATCCCTGAATGACGTAATTCCCCAGCTTAAATTCCTCTCCTGGAGTAACAACAAATTTACGTCCAGAACGTAACTTTAACCAAGATTGACCATCACGAGAATAGTTTTGTTCCGCAGTCTCAATAACTTTACGAGTGAACTTACTAATCATTGGGAACGTTTCTTCGTAAGTATCATAAACTAATTTCGCTTCTTCAAAAGTTATTTTTGCAGTCTCGCTAAATTTTTTCACCCCAGCTCCGTACACGCGACTAAAACTAGCATTCTTGCCTATAGTTCTTTGCTCTTTAGTTATATCTTCTGTGCCATAAATTCTCTTTGCTAAGTAACTATGGAGATCGACACCATCTTTGAAAAGATTTATCATTGTTTGATCTCCTGAAAGGGAAGCCACGATTCTCAGTTCCACGGCACTGTAGTCCACGGATTGTATCCAACAATCTTCATCAGGAATAAAAGCACGGCGAACAATATCACCGCGAGGGACCGTTTGAAGTGCAGGTCCTGTCACCGATGAACGACCAGTAATTGCTCTGAGAGTATTAATACTACAGTGAATTCGACCATTTTGATTATCTTCAATAAAAGCTCTGAAATAAGTATTAGCAAGTTTGATACTACGCTTATATTGGTAGATCATTTCAATCAAGGGATGAGCATCTTTGAATTCAGTAATCGTTTCAATGTCAAAAGATAAAGCACCAGTCGCAGTTCTTTTATATAGTGGTACACCATCGGCTACAAGAATTTTTGTAATCTGTTGATTACTCCCAGGACTCACACCATACTCGTTCTGACAATAAAGTTTTACCTCACCTGTGTATTTAATAAGCTCATCATACTTCTGTTCACAGAACGGGACATCTACACGAATCCCCTTCTGTTCCATATCCGTAGCGATCATAAGCGTCTGCATCTCTAGTTCATAGACACCTTCATAACCCTCACTCACAATTCGCGGAGCATATAGTTCATACAACATCGCAGTCAAGCACGTATCAACTATTCCGTAGATCCAATATGGCTCAAAATCAATAGGGACAGTTGCCCAATCCCACTTTTGTTTTCGCATTGCATCATCAAGTACTTGTTGTCCTACAACTAATCTAGGATCAACATGGACGGCAGCTAAATGTTTCAATCCATGTGAACGTACATCGTGATTACAAATACGCGACATAATCATCGTATCGTGAATGCGCTCTCTGGGAAGTCGAACTCCCATAGCTCGTTCTAAAAATTTAATATCAAATGAAGCATTGTGAAATGCGTAATCGCCTTCATATTTTTTAAATACTTCATGAACAACACCAGACCACTTATCCCACTCAAAGGCAAAACCACCTTTGGAATCTCCAAACTGGACTAATCGTATTTTATCGGATATAAAGGACAGCCCAGTAGTTTCAGTATCAACTGCTAGTATTTCTCGATCTTGCCCTAACCAGGTGAAAAATTTCTGAACGTCTTCAAAACTTTCAACAAAAGTTAAATCTAAGTTAGGGACCGCTCTATTACTCAATCCTGTTGTGGAAGTAGACTGCATATAATCCTTCGTCATTATCTGCAGCAGCCTTGAGAGCTTCCTCTGCAGTGTGGGTAAGGTAGATGTTACCTTGTTTATTTTTAAATTTCAATGCCTCTAGAACCCCTTGAGGCGTTGGAGACTCAACAATATTAGTTTTCTGCTTTTCTCCTGGGACATTGGACTTACCATATATTACGATGACGTATTTGCCAGATTCCGTTCTGTAGAGTTCATACTCAGTCCAGCGTGGTTGTAAGTTTTCTCTCTTACTACTGACTTGTGCGAGTAAATCCCCCGAAAATGTGGTCGAAGTGCGTCCTTTAAAAATCTCAAATTCTTGTGTCATACCATTTTTCCTTAATTATCTGTATATTCTACCATCAAAATAGTCCATTTTACTCCGAAGAATATTTAATTTTATCACATCTAACCAGGGATTCCAAACCAATAGATATACTTATTTCTGGATTAGTTTTAAAATGTGCTATACTGATCCCTCATGTTCTTACGAACTATCGCACCGCGAATTTTTAAGGTGTTTGTCTCATAAATTAAATTGAGGTGAGCACTCGTCCCCACGCATGCTCACCCCCGCTAATCTTCGGAGGAATAGCATGGCAATTATAACACGAAATATATATGTAAAAAGGATTCTCGCAGCAGTCTTTTTTGTTTTTATAGTATTTATATCTATTGAGTATTTAACTCCAAGTGCAAGTGCTGATCCGTTACATAAGAACACACAGCGCAGTGCCTCAACCGCACCATTTAAACTTGAACGCAGCGATCAAACTACAACCACCACAACAACAACGACCACTACCACGAAGCCGTTAGTAAAACGAGCGGTTGCTCAGACTCCGCAGGCAGTGGCCGCGTCTAAACCTAGTGTACCAGCACCATCAGGAACACACAATGATTGGATGCTGCAGGCAGGAATTGCTGAATCTGATTTTGGGTATGTAGAATTTATAATTTCCAAAGAGGGTGGATGGGAACCATGCAAAGTCAATGGTGGAGCAGTTGATTGTAATTACCAAGGCAACCGAGCGTATGGGATGGGACAAGCGCTACCAGGTAGTAAAATGGCAGCCTATGGGGAAGATTGGCGCACGAATCCGATTACTCAATTAAAATTTATTAAAGCTTATTGTGAAGGCCGTTACGGTTCATTCCAAGGTGCTGTGAATTTCTGGAATAGAAATCACTGGTATTAACGGTTAATCCGCCACCACCATCTCCAAAATATCCTAATCATATATACTTAACGGCAGGCTAACCACCTGCCTTTAGTATTAGTTTGATTAATATTATTTTTTAGTCTATACTTACGGCATGTCTATACCTAAGATCGTGGCCTGTTATGGGCGGAGGTGGGAGCCTCAGTGGTTAATCGACGACTTCCGCAAGAATCTTTCTTGGGTAGATGATTTTGTAGAGATCGACTACAGCCACCTCCCAGATGATCATCCATGGACAGACGAGAACGAACTTTACGCCCGCCAACGTGAGGGTGCAAAAGCATTAGGAGCCTCGTGGGTTCTCATCAGTGCACCAGATGAACGTTGGGACAACAACGCTGAGAAGCACATCCGAGAACGAATAGCTTATTTAAAGAGAACAGTTCTCCGCTTTCCAGTAAAAGATTTATACACACCAACTTCGTATCGTAACGACCGTGGATTCTGGAGACATGAGGAGAGTCGCGTCTACCCATTCTGGGAAGGTCAAACTTTTGACACAAAACCTTTTCACAATAACATCGCACCAGAGCCAGATAGATTTTCTAAAAGAGAAACACTTCCCGTCAATATTTATAACCTCAAAACAATAGAACCAGAAAATAGAGCACTACGTGTCGCCATGTACAAAGCCAGTGATCCTCAAGCGAAGATGACTGTTTTAAAAGATTATGACTACCTCTTAGATGAATCTCACATGGAACTTCGTAAAATAATTCCACCAGAGGGATACGAACCCCCCTATACACGGCCTTATTATTTTAATCCACCAGAACAGTTGTGGAAAAAATGATTCACCCCTCGTCAATTGTCGAAGAAGGAGCACAGCTTGGAGATGAAGTTGAAGTGTGGCATTTTTCTCTCGTCCGTGCGGGAGCAGTCATACATGACAGAGTACGAATTGGTCACCACGTTTATATAGACAATCAAGTAACCATCGGCGCTGGTTCAAAAGTGAAAGATGGTGCAAAACTATTCGGGGAACTGACAATCGCAAGAGATTGCTTTATAGGACCGAATGTGACAATAACAAATGATCGACATCCTCGCGCAAAAGATGAAAACTATCCACGAGTACATACTCATATCTACTCAGGTGCATCAATAGGTGCAAACTCAGTTGTTCTTCCAGGAGTATCTATAGGAAGACACGCCATGTGCGGAGCAGGCTCTATCATTCTCGCAGATGTTCCTCCAGGTAAAACCGTCATAGGTGTGTGGAAGGGATAATATGAAAATAGTTGCAGTAATTTCACGCAGGTTCGAGCCTGACTATCTTGTAGAAGAACTTCATCAAAACTTAGCTTGGATGGATGAGATAATTTGTTATGACGACCGTGGTAGAGATCCAGACGATCTTGAATGGAACGAACATCAACGCTACACACAACTTCACGAGTGGGCTGGACAAGCCAACGCTGATTATGTACTAGCTACAGCTCCAGATGAACGTCTTTCAAAACGCAGTGAAGAAGTTATCCGTGAAGCAATAGAACACGACCGCATGAGAATGCTTAATACATTCTTCTGCATACCAGCACTTGAACTTTACACACCAACACAGTACCGTTCCGACGGAGACTGGGCAAAATCAATTCAATGTAGAATTTATCCGTGGCGAGAAGGACAAGAGTTTACAAATCTTCCTTTGCATAATCTTTGTGTTCCAATTCACGATGGAATAGACGAGAGATTAATTCCAGCAAACGCATATCATTTAAAACATATTGAACAGCGAAATATTATCAATCGTATTAAGTCTTTCCAACGAGTAGATCCTGAAGGAAAGTATTCTCTCTACGGAACAGGTTATGAATATTTGGCAGATGTAGAAGGTTTAGAGTTGACAACAATTCCAGACGAGGAAATGTATGAACCGCTTTATACAAAGCAATATCTCTACGAGGAGCCATCATGAGTAACATCCTCATATTAGGTTGCGGAGGGCCAGCAGCCCACAACTTCATCGACGCAGTGAATCAGATTGAACATGACTATACCTTCATTGGAGCAGACTCAAGTCCGTACATGCTTGCACTCTCACCTTTAGAAAATAAACATTTAATACCACAATCAGGTTTAAAGGGTTATTACCCCATACTTACAGCACTGATCGAAGAAGAACAAATAGATTTCGTACATCCTCAGCCTGACTCAGAAGTGCGATCTATTACCATGAATCCCAATGCATTTGAGAAGGCAAAAACATTTCTCCCAGAACATAATGTAATCCAGATTTGCCAAGATAAAGAATCAACTTATGACAGGCTATGTGCAGCAGGTGTGTCTGTTCCACAAAGTTTTGGAGTTACAGAAGAAAACATCACTGCACTATTACATCTTTATAAAAAAATCTGGTTACGTGCAAAGAAAGGTGCTGGTTCAAAAGCGGCACTTCCAATTACATCTCTTCTACAAGCACAAGGCTGGTTGGATTATTGGAAAGATAGATACATAGACCAATCTCAATTTATGATCTCCGAATTTCTCCCAGGGAAAGAATACGCTTGGCAATCTCTTTGGCATAACGGAGAACTTGTTTCATCACAAGCGAGAGAGCGCGTTGAATACTTTGCAGGCAACCTTGCACCTTCAGGCCAAACTTCCTCACCTTCCGTAGCACGCACAGTCACTCAAGACAACCTTGACCAAACAGGCCAAGCAGCAGTTCGCGCAGTTGCAGATGTTCCACACGGCGTGTTCTGTGTTGACTTAAAAGAAAATGCACAAGGTGTACCGTGTGTTACAGAGATTAATGCAGGTCGATTCTTTACTACATCAAACTTTTTTGCTCATGCAGGATTGAATATGCCAGCAATGTATCTAGAACTTGGACTCACAGGAGAATTACAAGACCGACCAGGACTCACAGATAATCTTCCCGATGACCTTTATTGGCTCAGGTGGATTGATACAGGATATAAATTAGTAGATGGGAAAGATATTGATAAATATACCAATTCATAAATACATTCCAGATGAATACACAGAGTCTCTTCTTCTAGAAGTTTATCGTTCAGGAAATCTCGTACAAGGCCCTATGGTTGAGCGCTTTGAAGAAGCCTGTAAGAAAATGTCAGGCGCGAAGTATGCTGCAGCTGTCTCAAACGGAACAGTTGCACTTGAAATGATGTTTCGTGCAGAAGAAAAAACCAAGCCATTAGTTGTTATCACCAACCCACTCTCCTTTGTCGCAACTCGTAATGCAGTAAAACATGTGGGGGGTAAAGTTGTTTTTACAGGTGTTGATTACGAGACAGGAATGCTTAGTGAATATCATGTCAACAGACACATTCAACAATATTGGCACGACAATGTTGTCTATGTTTGCCCAGTGGATCTTCATGGGATGCGAGACGACATAGAGCCATCTATTTATGGTTGGGGTTCTGGTATCTATCGAGACTCATCCCAAGCTCATGGGGTAAAACTACAAAGCAAAGACCAAGCAATGTCATTTTCTTTCCACGCATCAAAAAACGCAACGACGGCAGAAGGAGGAGTTGTAGTTTCAGATGATGAGAATCTTATCAACGAAATAAAATTATTAAGAAATCATGGAATGGACAGCAAGCGTCAAATAGTTCGAGAAGACGGATATAACGCACGTATGACAGATCTCCAAGCAGCTGTTGGAATCGGAAGCCTCAACATTCTTTCAGAAGTCAATGATGCGAGGAATGATATCGCTGAATTTTATATAGAACGTCTTATAGAAGAGAATGAGTATAAGTCTTTAAATCTTTTAGGGCAGACTTGGTACAACTTACGTTACGTGTACCATCATTTTGTTCTTAGACATGCACAAGCCGAAAAGATCATTACTGTTTTACGATATAAAGGAATTGACACACGTCGATATTACGACAAACTAATTTCACCACCAGATGATTGTAATATCCCTGCACAAAAAATTTGTGAAGAAAGTTTTTGCATCCCAATACATGAACATCTAACCGAAGATGAGTATGAATTCGTAATTGAATCCACCATCGAAGCAATAAGGTTCGTGGAAAATGATTGATTCAATATGCGTGTATGGATATCATGGCAACATCGGTAAACACCACTACAGGAAACTTTCCGAGAGGGAAGATACTGTTGATCCAGGTACTATTTATACAGGGGACTATATAAAACTTTATGGAGTTGATGTTGGTGGCATAGTTGCATATAACGCTTTCCAAACAGATGCCGTTATTCTTGCAACTCCGAGTAATACCCACTATGAATTAGCTAAAATAGCTATTGAAGGTGGTACACATCTGTTAGTAGAAAAACCTATTACTTTAAATTATAAAGAAGCACAAACGCTTTACCGCCTCGCACAAACTTACAACGTAGTTTTCTATACAGGACATTGCTACAGGTATCTCCCACAGTTCCGAGAGAACCTTCCAGAGTTGTTCCACACACCTATGCTAGATTTTAAATTATTAGTTAAGCACGACAAGCCTCTTTCAGAAGCTGTGTTTGACTTGGCTATTCATGGGATCGAGATAGCATTCTTTCTTGGAGATCAGCAGAAGGGTAGAAATTTTAATTTAAAAAGTGCGCATATCGGTGATAAATCAAATCAGATACATATCGAAGCAAACATAGGATCTAAACATTGTAAGTTTGTAGTAGGCTACGGCCAGCAAGAAGATGTCCGAACCTTAAAAGGATATAATATCAACGGAGACACCGAAGCCTTTGTGGACTTCCACTCATCAGACGGAAAAGAACCAGACGCTATGAGCAATCTCCACGCAGCATTCATTAAATCATGTAACGTAGGGGTGTTCAATCCAGAGGCCGAACATGCAGTCGCAGCAATTCAGCTTGCGGAACAGATACAAAATAAATTATTCCCGAAAGGCATATAAAAAAGAGTCCTGGCAAGGACTCTTTTCAGCCGAACATGTTCACAAGTTATTTGCTTACATATTATTTTTTAATATTAGCACACTTTTCATAGAACCAGCGTTTCTTCGGAAGACAGTAGTCTCCATTCTTGGAAGCCCAGGTACGATCCCCCTCGACGCACCAACCCTGCTTAACTAGTCGATTGATCTCTCGTCCGCTAAATCTTGGTTCTTTTTTAATTTTGTTTAATAGTCGAAACATGATATGATTATTATATATGATGTCATTTGAGGAGTTCCAAGTCGGAGCACTAAATCTTGGATATTCTTTAAGCCTAGATAAGCATGACGTTTACTGTTTTGAAATAGATAATGTTGGAATCATATACACCAATGGTAAATATCTTCCTTATGGATGGGCATTGTGCCGTTACTGGAGTGACGAATTAATTTTAGAACATATGCGAGCTGCAGTTCTTACTTGCAGATCAGCTGAAATGGCATTAGATTATTTAGAGCTCTTATCAACGTTGGAGCGTTATGTTGCGAAAACCTTATAAAAAACTCATATTAGAGGGAATGGACAGCTTGGAACTGCCATATCTGTCGATAGGGTTTTGTGTGAAGAAGGTTACACACCTGAAAATATTGTACTATGTCAAGTCAGGATCAATATTATAAAGTCAAATCTGACTTTAGAAGAAATGGAAAAATATACACCCGACTGGTATAGTCGGATAAAGAAATGGAGGCAATTAAATTGATACCTACACCGACTAATGATAAAATTATTGTTACAGTAATTGACGAAGAAAAAGTAACACAATCAGGTTTAATAGTGACTGGAGATCCACACGAGGAACCAGCCAAAGGCATAGTGGAAGCAATAGGCTCAGGGGTTACTATAGACGGCATTAAGAAAGATCTCGGCGCAGAGGTCGGGGACACAGTTGTGTTTCCTAAGTATGCTGGAACAGAAGTTACTCTTGATAATAAAGATTACACAATATTAAATTTCGGGGACGTTCTTGCAAAACTCTAAACCAAGAGCGTTTATTTTCGATATCGACGGCACTGTGGCTTTGCGCGGGGATAGGGGTATTTTCGACTTCGACAACTGTGCCGTTGATACGAGATGTGAGACCGCCTATACGATTTATAAAGCTTTGGTGATAAGTTACCCAATAATCTTTCTAACGGGCCGTGAAGATAAATATAGAGAGGCTACAGAGAAGTGGCTTGACCATCACGGATTCGAAGAACGTATTGGACTTCATATGAGACCAACGGGCAATAATGACCCAGATCAAGAAGTTAAGATACAAACATATAAAACTTATGTTGAGCCTTATTATGACATCGTAGGCTTAATAGATGATCGACAAAGGGTCGTCGATGCTTATAGAGCAATAGGTCTTACGGTACTTCAAATACGTGAGGGTGATTTTTAGATATCTGTTGGCTCTTGGTTATGTATGATATCTAACACTTCATCTAGTTTATTATTAACGTTACTAGCATCTTCCTTATTCTGTATAATTTGACCTGTTTGACGTTCTTTAATCGTTGTAACATTCTCAGCAACTTGAGGAACTACTGCAACCGCAGGGACATGTGATAATAATTTAATTTCTGCTTCTAGAGCAGCTAACTTAATTTTTTGTGCAGCAAGTTCTACCTTTTGATTAGAAACCATTTCAGATAAAGCTAGGCGCTCATCATAACACTTTGCCATTTCCTCGCGCATGATACGGTCGTGTTCTTCGAGATCTTTAATAGTAGCAACTTGACGGTCACTACGTCTCTCATAAATATTTTCACCAGAAACTTGAAGTTTCCATATAAATCGGATTCCATACGTTGCTACGGCTAAAAAGGTTCCGCCAGATACTACGTATTGTGCTTGATTAATATCCATCTCTTAGCGCCTTAAGGTAGGGGATTTCCACCATCACTAAACAAAAGAATATGCAAGCGAGTATTCCTGCACCAGTCAGTCTCATAATTGCAGGAAAAGGAATAGGAGGTTCAGCAATAATAGCTAGGGTAATAATTGAAGCGGATCGAGCCAAAGCCACAGATGCTAATATATTCCTCAAGAGAATAGTTTTCCAGAAAATTGTAGACAATACACCTAAAAAAGAAATAACTAAAGCCAGAGAACTATATAACATATCAATATCATTGTTGAAGACAGTAGAAGGCCAGAATCCAACAGTTGCGTAAGTTATTGCTAGAAGTAAAGGCCAGAATTTTAAAAAATGTTGAGTTGATTTTGGTAATCTACAGTGAGATGTTTTACGACGATCAACTAATACACTATCTTCAAAAGTCGTCTTTCCCATAATACTAAATTATACATGTATATTTGTACCATTTAGGCTAGTTTAGATAGATATTCTGTGAGCTCACTCTTCACTCTTGCGCCGACTAGACGATCTACTTCAATTCCATCCTTCATTATAACTACAGTTGGGATGCTCATAATATTATACTCACGAGCTAATTCTTTGTTTTCATCTACATTGATTTTGTAAAAGTGTATATTAGGAAATGTATTTTCCAATCCTTGAAGCGTTTCCCCAAGAGCTCTACAAGGACCACACCATTGCGCCCAAAAATCTAAGAGCACGTAATTACTCATACCTCGTAAAGTATCTGTGATGTCCTCTGTGGTTAAAGTTTTCATAGTTTCCTAACTATTATGTAGACGATTCCATGTACGTACCCTGTGACAATTTGCACAGACCAGTTCGCATTTTTCAATCTCTCTCTGTATAGATTCCCAGGAACATGTTACCATATAGCTAATACCTTTAATTTTATTTGAAATATGGTCGAAATCCATTGATACAGGTGGGAAAGTACCTCCACAATCAGTACAAGGTTGACTTTTTAATTGATGTATCTTTTGAAGATTTGCTTCCGTACGCACTCTTCTGGTGTTAACACGTCCAAATTCTTCTTCATCCCGAATACGTTTACGATAATATTCTCTTTCATATTCTCTATGACAAACTACACATAAAAAACGTGGATGACCAGTTTTAAGCATCTTATGCTCTCTAAAAATGCCACATTTACTACATTCTTTTTCCAAGTTTTAATTTTATCAGAAAATTTGCATTCATGCAATCTTTATAGTATATTAAAAATTATGGAAAAAACATATACATATACAAAAAAACAAGTCCTTGAAATGTTAGACGCAACACCTGCTGAGATTGAAAAGCTTGTAAAAGCTGGAACACTCACCAGGCAACGCAAAACACCTGACAATAACAGAAGTGCTTGGCTATATTCTGCGGAAGAACTAGACACATACATGTTCATAGGTAACTGTGATACAGAGGGATCTTGTTGTCAAGAAGACGTCACTACTTCTACTCCTAAGAAAAAATGGTATCTTTTCTGGAAATAAGACTTGCATAGTAATTTTGTATATGATATTATGTAGATAAGAAATTGCTGTGAATGTAAGTTCATGTCTTTTTCTCTCTCGGAAGAGTCGGTAGAAATATCGGCTCTTTTTTATTGCATTAAAAATTAATTAGGTGTACAATTAATCATGTATTCTTTAGCTCAACAGAAGAAGTGGTTAGAGGCTCTTTACGTCAGAAGCGATGACGATATCCCTGCAGATAGAGCCTTTTTTGAGCAAGAATATGAAGCTGCCAAGGATTTTGCGCGCGCAGCACAGGGTAAAAACGGAGCAGAGCTGCTTACAGCCATGCTTCCAGGCTTTGAACGTATATTAAATGGTGAAGATTCCAGGCATTCCACCCCCTCTGAGAGGACATTTGAAGTAACTCGTACACTATTCCTGATGTCTATAGCAGCATCTGAGGTAGTTGGTACTGAAATACCCCCTCCTACCAGGTAAAATAAAAAATTAAATTTAGTATTGACATTGAATTTTCAGTAGTGTAGAATATAAAGAGTGCAACAGCCCCGTTGCATACTAAAAGGACAAAGGACACCCAATGACAAAAGATACTGCTCCATCTTCTGACGAAGAACAATTTAAAGAAAAAAGAATGCCTTGGTGGGGATACCTCATCATTATCGCATCCCTTGCATTTATCGCCTCCAATATCTTTTCATATAAGGCAGGACAGAATAATCAAAGTACTTACTTTGGCCCAGCTTCATGTGCAAAAGCATTTGTAGCAGTCGATGATTATTTAAAAAATACACAAGCTGAACTTTCATCAGCCCTTACTGATACTCCCGTAAAGGACAAGGTAAGTATTGACGAAGTTGCTAAATTGCGCAAGCAATGTGTAGGTGAACTTCCTATTATCAAAACTACAACTCCTACCACTACAGCCAAAGTAGAGGTGAAGAAATGATTTTTTTAATATTAGGTGTAGCTGCCTTTACTATGTCCATCCCACCATCTATGGCACATAGTCGATTTAAAAGACGTTATAGGAAGTCTCATCCAGGTTGCGCGTGGATACCACTTAAATCTAATGGTTGGATGGCTACCTTACTACAGGCGTTCGCTGGTATGTCAATATTATTTTTTATTGATCCTCAATCATGGGCATCCTTCAGTGGAGCTTTTATGGGAACTTTCGGAGGCTAAACATGCGTAAGATATTTAACCGTACTCTTATATTATTAGCACTTGCACTCGGTGTGTATTCATACTCGATTATTTCGGATATACCACACCAAGATCATCAAGCATACGCTTATACAATTGATGCAGATACAGGTGAGGTAGTGGAAGTAACTACTACTACTACAGCAGTACCCACACCCGCACCAATAGCGGAGCCATCAAATTGGCCTAGTAATTGCCACAAACCTGATGCTCAAGATCGGAGAATAGCTGCTTGCCAAGCATTACAAAATGCTGGATTTAATAAAGATGGCATACAGATTATGCTCGCTATTGCACAAGGAGAATCTGGTATTAGACTGGATGCTGCTGGAGACCAACATTTAGCAAATAGTAAGTGGGGGGCTTCACGAGGCGCATGGCAAATTAGATCTCTAAACTCAGAGCGTGGAAAGGGCTCTTGTCGAGATGAGAATGCACTTATTAATAATGGGTGGGACTTCCATGCAAAATGTGCATATGAAATTTCAGGGCAAGGTAAAAATTATAAGCCGTGGTCGGTATTTTTAAAGAACATATACAAGCAATATCTATAGGAGAATAATGAAAGACTGGACAAATAACCGTAAGCTAGTGACAGTTTATGCAATCTTTGACAACAAAACAGTACAAAAAGGACTTTTATACTCCGCAATATTTTACACAGGATTTGTAGTGCACGCTTTATTTTTTTAAAGTATAATATAATCATGAGTTATATTATTTCAACATATTGGCAATCAATTGCATTAGGTATCATTGCTGGTGTATCATTGGCTATATTAGTTGTTAAATTCGATAAGGATTAAATTAAATGGCGGATGAAAAAAGCACTCAAACAAGGTCAGGAGTGTCTTTTTTATCTCTCCTAGGGCTTCTATTCATTGGTTTAAAATTAACCGATAATATAGATTGGTCCTGGTGGTGGGTACTTTCTCCATTCTGGATCGGTCCTGCCTTCATCCTTCTACTTTTGTTAGGTGTATTTATCGTAGCAATTTTCACTGCACCATTAAAAAAATAGCTTGACATTTCGCGTTATTCGCATTATAGTATTAAATGTATTACAAAAGTAATATTAAAGACAAAGGACAAGACATGAAAAAAATATCAAAACCAATAATCATAAGTGTAGCAGGCACGTTAGTATTCGCTCTATCAATCACACTCACAGCCATTATATTTAAAGGTGAGGACACTACTAAATATAAGGATGAGATTGCAACTCTCCAAACTAAGATAGACGATGCTCAAGCAGAATCAGATTCTAAAGATGAGCGTCTCACAACTTGCATCAACGTGATGAATAATTCAATCTTAGCTAATGCTTACTTCTTAGTTGGATTTACTGATACTGCAAACATCTCTAAGTATTATTCATTAGCTACAGAAGCTATGAATAAATATGACTCAACTGACACCGATGCGTGTCGAGATGGTAATTAGGTAGTTATAGAGTATTTTTCGTAATTTGTATTTGTACGCGTGCAGCGTCTAAGTATGCTGCACCAGCTTCTTCCGCTGTGTCAAAACGTCCTAATACTTTTGTATGCCCATTAATCCATATCTTAGCTTCAAATTTATTACCACTGGTACTTTTATTTACACCGACGTATCCATTTTTATTCATAGGTCTTCTATTGATATTTTGCTCTCTGCGAGTAACCCATCTACAGTTTTCTTTACAATAATTTAGATTATTATCTATGCGGTCTAAAGTACTACCTTCAGGTCTTTTCCCCATATCCTGAAAGAAATTGTTAAAGTCATGCCAATCTTGTACGTAATCAATTCCTCGCCCACCATAATTTTTATAGTGAGGATTTTTAGGGTTACGACAACGCGCCCTCATTCCATCCCAAGAATTATATGTAGGGGTTTTATGCATGTGGTGCTGTGTCTGTTTTCTTTCTATTGGCCCAGGCTCCCCAGTTTTTATAAAGCGTCTGTAATGCAAAGAGCAATAGCCTCTTGCAATTAGCATTTCATTGCAGCCGTCAAGCTGACATAATTTCATTAGTTCTCCTTGTGGCTTCATTATCACTGAAAGGTCTTACCCGACGGAATACTGTCAGTGATAAGCCACCAGCATCCGTCGAGAAGGACAACAAAATTATACTATATAACCCTTACCATCCGTGCCAAGTTTGATTTCTTTTCCGTCGGCAGTTTTATTACCAGTAAAGATGAGACCACTTGCTCTGCACTCACATAGCATCGGACCCCAATCGGCAGGAGTATCAGTGCGACGCGCACCAATCACGTTATCTGTAACCTTCACATTTGAAGGTAAACCAGTAGACGGGTTAGACGCACTCTCCTTAATAAAAATAGGGTAGTTCCCCACGTTTGAAAAAAAGTTCCCTGCAATCGTCACATTAGCTATTGTACCCTGATCAGGGTCCACAAACACTCCACTATTCCCCCGCCAGTTTTCCACACGATTACGTTGAAACACAACATTATTTCCCGACGATACCTGAAGACCATCCCCGTGCGTGTATCCTCCTGCGCCTGTACCTGCGCCTGTAGCGAAAGTATTATCGTGCAACCAACTGTCTTCTATTACTACATTACCGTGGCCTTTACAACCATCAATAGTTCTAGTAACTTCGACTCTACGAAGAGTATATTCTGACCATTGTACCGAATTTTCAACTACGTTTTGTCCATCAATTTTTCCGTCTTCCATGATAAGACCAGTCTTACCTGTATCTTTCCACACACCAGTAGTTACAAAGTTTGTAATTTTTACGTTATTATGCTTGACAATAATTTTTCCAGTGACATTCTTGGCATCAATAAGGTCCCCGTCTTTCTGTGTGACTAGATCTCCAACGACGGATGCCATTGGCTTTTTTGAGCCAGTAGGGTTAGCTGTCACATCTTTAGGCCATGCTGAATTAGTGGGAGGAGTCACGACAGGTGGTGTCACAACTGGAGGTGTTACGACAGCGGGAGGTATAACAATAGCGTCAGCAGCAGCTTTATACGCAGCAGCAATAGCTTTATTACTTGCTGTAGTTGATTTTCCATACCCAGCAGCAAGTTCAGTAAATAGTTTCTTTTCGATTTCAGGTGTAGCCATTGTATTGCTCCCAATTGTTAAAAATATAAGTATCACTAGTAGTTTTTTCAAAATCATCGTCCTTTAAAACTAAGTTGATTATTGGCAGCTTTCACAGCTTTCAGGGTTTTCAAGAGCACACATCTGTGCCTCGGTTAGTTGGATTTCCTCTTCATCAGCAAAGGCTGATTCAAGGTCATCTAATACATCTTCGTTAGGCAAGTCCGCCCCTTTCTAAAAACATGTCATTCCATAAATTTCTCTGAGTGACTCTCTCAGGCACAGCTTGTAGCCATTGACGAGCTTCAGGAGATTGCCAGTGCATTTCTAACGGGAATCCATGATTAGCGCGTAGATATACAACGTCAGTGCTTCGCTCAACGTACGGAGGCTCTAAATGGATATCAAGATCTTCAGAGAGAGCTTCAGCGGCAGCTACCCACCAACGCCCTGGATATCCAGGAACAGACTCAGCAACTTCACCCTGCACCCAAGATTCTAGAATCATAAGACGAATATCTTGCACCGTAATTTGGGGTTTAGGAATATTTGGCTCCATACTCCAGTCTAGCACATCTATTTAATTATTTAAAATTAAATAGTTGGTTCATTTGGGATACTATAAACTCCAAGAGCTGTTGCAAGTGCTATAGCCAATCCAAGCCATTCCTCAGCACTGATTTCATTAGCTGGAGAGCTGATAACAATACCAGCCCAACCAATTAGACCTATGGTAACCGCAGCAAGCGTTTTTCTATAAGCAGGTAAATGGTTCATTTAATACTTCTCTTTCTATGAAGATTCTAATAATGCTGCTTCTCTCGCAGCATCTGCGTCGGATTGTATAGCAGCAACCAATGTTAAATAAGTATCATATGTAATCTCAGTTGAGCCTTCAGGTATATCTTGAGGCGTATATCCAATCTCATCATCGAGTTGGTAATAGTGGAGTTCTGGTTCTTCTATACTCATTTTAAATAAACTCTCCTATAATTCCAAAAGCTTTAACACTAGTCGATGCTTGATATACCTCAGGCGCACTAGTTCCGAGCCCTGTTAGTTGGTGGTAAGCAAAAATCGTACTTGTAGTCCCAGGAGCTACAACATAAGAAAGTGGGGTAGACCAGTTACGCATAAAACCTACATTAGTTCGACCGTTTGAAGCTGCATTCAATTTATCCATAACTTGTTTATTAGTTGATACAACGGATGCAACTCCATTATACGAAACAACACCGTTATATTGAATTCCAGAAGATATTTCAGTATTAGGAAATATGGCAGCGTCTAGAAACCAGGAAGCATCTACGGTGAGATACATTGAGTATATTGCCGATGGATTAGCGCATGATAGAGTTGTAGTTATCCCATAATTTAAAGGGACATTAGCAGGAAGCTGTCCAACAACGCCTGTGTATCCACTGACTCCTGAGAAATTTCGAACTTGAGGATTAACTTTAGTGGCTAATTCACCAGCAGTTGTCATAAAAAGTCCATTATTTTTAGCATTAACAGCAACACCAGTAGTCCCACCAGCAATACGAATTCTTTGACCACCAGGAAGGCACTCAAGTCCACCCAATGGGTCTTCATTAATTGTTAAATTGCCTGAAACAGAGTCCCAAGATAAACAGTTTCCTACGCAATAGCCCATATTTTAATTTTATCCTTCTACGTAACTGGAGACTTAAAGATTGAGTTCCAGGTAGCTGGGCCTATAAGACCGTCCACACTTAAACCTTTTTCTTTTTGATATGCTCGAACGACCTTATCTGTGGCGGGACCAAAATCACCGTCAACTGTAATCTTCCAACCTCTATCTTTTAGTTTCTGTTGTAATTGTACCACAAAAACACCTTTTGACCCTTTTCGTAGGAGCATTGGATAAGCTGGGTGATTGCTAATAGGAGTTTGTGGTTTCTGCTTTACGGGTTGTGGCGTATATACTGGAGAAACGTGTCCAACTTTACCTAGTATTTCAGCAATCTTTACCTTCAAGTTAGTGCCACAACAATTACCAACAACATATGCCTGCCCGTATTGTCTTACAACAATTACTCCACTAGGCACTTCAACACAACCAACAAGAGTTTCTCTGGAAGATAATTTCTCTCGGCTATTTTTATTCAAATTGATTTGGTAATGTTCTCCTTGTGAAAAAACCCTATCCCCTCTAGCTCGCCCATCAGAATATATGTGAGATTTTCTTCCATGAGTTACTAAAATCGCTTGCACTATTTCAGTATTGATTTTTTGATTAGATGAATAAGAATTATTAGCTGTACATCCATCAGCTTGTAATAGTTCTTCCCAGAAAGCCTTAAATTGCGACATAGACATATTTAACCAGTCCCAAGTAAAACATTTATTAGATAAATATTTTTCGGCATTGTGGACATGCTCTGCTCCGTATATTGATAGAGAAACAGTGCCATCCATATGCTCGTTTACCTTAACTGGCATATCTAACGATTCCACAATGTCTAAAACAGAATCAATTTTTCTCTGCTTTTTGAAGTGAAACTCAATTCCATAGTATCCTTTTGACCCATCTATTTTAGTCTCATATTTGTAATGTCCGTCTGCCTGTACCCATACTAGGAAACGTAAATAGTCTTCCGAAATGTTCATTCCTTTGAAATTTGAAATACCAGAGTGTGGGAGAAACACGTCACTATTTATTTGGTCAAAGGTTTTAATTTTCCAAGGCTCGCTATGTCGCCCACGATAAACTACTCTATGGTTGTCAGTCATTTCCGACTTACGCACTTTAGTAACTTTTGACAGATAAGGGACTACTGCTCCAACTGTTGGAACAAAAGAAACTACGCCATTTTCCCACTGTGCGACAACATCTCCAGTTTTAATTGAACCCAAGGGTATCCATCCTTCAGGTGTGAGGAGGTCTGTTTCATCGAGGGGCAAACAAGCCGTAGCGTATGGCGCATCTTGATGAGCTTTCAAAACAAAAGAAGTGGTAATGAAACCATTGGCGATAAAGGCAGATAGTACGGTAGCTACAGAATCAATAGCAGCCTGTGTAGGTTGGTCGTTAACATAATTGCCCAATACTGCAACGCCAAGGCTTACACTGTTTTTTCCAGAGGTATGCGCCCCAAGTGCAGGAACACCATTTAAATAACGGCCTGTTGCAATCGTGCCATCAGGATGGACCATTACAGTATAAGGAACATCAACATATTTAGAATAGTTAGTTACTTTCCTAAAGTCTGCTTTCGGATCACTACTAACAGGGGTTACTGTGTGGTGTAAAAAAACTGTAGACACAGGAAGTGCCATCCGCTGTAAAGCAGCTTTCGGTGCAGGGGCTAACCATTCGTCTCTCTGTAACCAAGCCATAATATCTCCTTAAACCGTAATATTCACTGTGCAGTAGTTTGACCCAGTATGTGTTTCCACGTATGGAATTAGTGCAGGACTTGCAGTTCCATTAAGAGAGTAGACATTCCCCCAACCTGATGAATTAAATGTTGTAGTAGGGAAGTACATCTGAAGTTTACCTCGCCAAGTAGGAGCTGGTGATGTACCTGTTGGATAAAGGTAGTTTGTATCATGCGCACAACCAAGGTATAGATTATTTATTGTTACGTTGGTTGGAACTCGTGCAGGAGCAGGTATGAGTGGATCATTAGCTTCTTCAATCCAAAATCCAAAGTTACCCGACTGAGTGATGGTGCAGTTTGTGATGGACACATCATTAATGGGATCTGACCCAGTACCCCCTGCAGTATCTCTAAATATAAAAATACCAGCGTTTTCACCAGTTCGCCCAAAGAATGAGTTACTTACATAGAGACCCGATTTACCGCCAGTTTGAATACCATCTCCATGAGCATACCCACCCCCAGTATTACCAGCGTTCGAACAAGGTGACATGTGGTGTATGTAGCAGTTATCAACTGTTACATTTCCAAAGGCTTTTAGACCATCAAACGTATTTGTAATTTCTGTCCAACTAACCGAGTAGTTAGCGTATTGAATTCCACCTTCAGTAGCTCCTTGAGCGTATGTCCAGCAGTTTGGAGGTGAGATTTTACAATATTCAATTACGGGACCAGAACCATCTGGAATTGTATTTAAAACATTGACACCGTACATTTGCGTGTCACGTATAGTTACGTTTGCCGCATTAACATTGATACGGCCAGTGATGTTCTTTGCGCTGACAACGGTGCCTGGTGTTGTAATTGTTAAATCACCAGCTTGTGTAGTTAGAGACACACGAGGTCCGCCAGGGAATACAGCCGTTCCTAAAGTCTCATCACCAGTTCCGCCTAAATATGTAGATAACCACCAAGCTCCAGGAGTTGGATCTACTGGGGGGTCGACAGGAGTACAGTTAGTAGGACATTTTTGTGTAGTCCAACCACTTGGAGGTGTAGTCCCTAAATCAGTATTAGCAGTGTCATAGAAAGTGCCAACGCCGTCAGCACCTATTTTAATATAGCCGACTAAAACGCCATCAGCATCAAACATGGATGTAGAACAAGAACTCATTATTCAGGCACACATCCCCCACAATCTTCCCAACCTACAGGAAGAGTTGTGCCTAGTGAGTTGCCATCGAGATCCCAATATTCATTACCAGTCTCAGTATCTGTGCGATAGCCTTGAGGAATACCAGTATCATCACACATAATCTCTTGACAAGTATCTGTAAGAACTCGAATTCCGTTAGGTCCACATTCAATCGGAATAGGACTGTCAGGATCAAAAACCAATGTGACTGTTAAAGGACTTGCCACTGTGCCTAAGCCACCAATAGTCACACAGTCATTACTAGTTGATTCAACTTGGAAAAAGTTAGATCCAGCATCCCCAGTACTAATGACATATGGATTATCTGCGGAACCTTCCCCAGTGATTGTTACGTTATCGCCTTCACTTAAAAAGCAGTTGCATGATCTTTTACTACAGCAAGCCATTTATAATCCTAAGTTCCCAGCAACAAATTGTGCTTCTTCTTCAGTGAGTTTTTCACCTAACATTAATTTTTTAATGGAAGATTCTTTTAATTTTAAAATTTTATCTTCATGGTCTTTTTTCGCTTTAGCTATTGCTTTAGCTTGTTTTTCTTGAAGCTTTTTCTGCTCTTCCCAATAACTATCGAATTCTTCCTTTGAAATTACACGTGCATGTATCTTTGTACCAGAATCATCTGAGTGGTTTTCTTCAACTTTCATTGAAGTTCCTTCAACATTTGTAACCGTGTGTGCGTATGGAGGACCTTCTACACCGTCAATAGTATTAATAAAATAAAGCGTTTTTTCCACTAATTTTTTCATTATTTTATCCATCCAACTAAGTTAATAGCTCCAGAGGTAAACGTGACTGCGTTTGAACCATTTGAAGTTGTAGAGTTTGCTATGAAAGTTTGTGTAAATGTTGCGGTATATGAAGCTCCTGCAGCAACACTGACTATCGTTCCAGATTTGAATGCATAACTACCTATTGAAAATCCCATACCAGAAGCGGAAGTTGATGCAGAGTATATAGTTTGGCTATGTGTAGAAGATGAAACTGTCCATCTTTGTGTACCGCCATACATCGCGAAATCAATACCATGAGTATTGTAATTGACTTGTACTAACATAACTTCAGTACTAGATGGGTTAGTAATCGTAGCTGATCCCGAAGAAATAGTCTGAGACGTTAATATGTTTGGATTGACAGAAGCTGCTGTGAGTGTTGTGCTTGCAGAAGCTACTAACGGGTATTCAACGGAGATTTGATAACTACCGTTAACATCAATAAGCCTTCCAGCATTTGGATATGTTGCAGTGGCAGGTAAGTCAACTCTAAGACCATTCACACTACAAGACAAAAGACCTGTGGGGTCAAGACGTGGTGTGGCAGTTAGAGGGGTTGAAGTTCCACCATTACCAGAAAGAGTAATACAGTTCGTAGATGCAGTGGAAACACCCGCAACAGCAAGTCCCGACGATGAAGAGGAGACGGCTAAAGGTGACGCAGGATTTGTGCTTATTGAACCAATATATGGATCTCCAGAGTCACCAGACCCAGTGATTACAAAAGCTCCTGATCCTTGAACCGTGCAGTTACAAGTACCGCCACATCCACAACGTGCCATAAAATATCCTAAAGAGTAACATCTGACGCATTTGCGTCTATTATTACTATTCTACCACTTTCATTAGTAAATACGAGGTCCCCATCTTGATTTTCTCCGATCACCCAGGAACGAGCACTAATTTGATTACCATGCTCTAAGGCACGGATACGATCTTCTAACGCTTGTATATACTCTTGAACCGTTTCTGGCTCTTCTCGATAACTCATTATCCGACTCCAATTCCAGTAGATTCTTCATTCGATGTTCCGACAGGGATTAATCCCAGCTCAACAGATTCATTGTTTTCCACAGTTACAGATACACGCTTTAAACGCATTAAGAACTGGATTTGTTGACATAGATAATCAACATCAAGGCTGACTGTGGCCCCAGGTATTAAGCTCTCGATAACAACTGGAGCATCTTGAGTTAGAATCGCCACATTTGTAGAAGATAGCTCATCTGCAGCAAATCCAGTTTCTAACCGACGTGGGTTACGGAAAAATAAGACTGGTTTACGTAGCATGTCCCAACGAGTTTTTGCTGCCTGCAAAGCTGAGTTGTAATCTTTAATACCACTCTCTTCCCAAACAGCATCAACATGCCCAAATTGATGATTTTCAACAGCCCACTCAGCTGTAGCAATCTCGCCAGAACCTTTCACAATTGCATTGGAGCACATAATATCTCCTCGCAGAGATATTTCGTATCCGTTTTTAAAGTGTGAACTTTTTAAAGTGGCTATTGGGGTAGCATTAGGAACTGTATATCCTCCTGCATACATTTTACGAAGATAAACAGTCCAATCAATACCAGTACGCCCAAGTTCTCGAATATGATCTCCAAAGTATTTATATTCATTAATTTTAATTTCACGGTCACCCTTAATTCCAGCAGGGTTTATATCAGTTAACAATCCAAAGTACTCAATATCTTGAGCATCATTAATCAGTGTTTCAAAAATAGTTGAAAGATCACTCTGTTGAAAATTACGTGCAACCCGTGGAACTCGATGATTTAACCACCAGGTTAAGTCTTTAGCTTCAATTCGAACTTCATCATCACTATAAGTCATAGTAATAATTGGACCTACCCAAACTGGAGTTTCATTTCGATATATTACTAACTCATGCACTAATGGTATAACATCGCGCAAAATGTCACAACAAGTCTGCGCTCCAAATCCTTTAACTGGCACTACAACAGAGGCTTCTGAAGTTTCATCTAGATTCCGTGACCAGAAAATTCGTGTAGTCGTTAGTTCTCCTTGATTGCCAATTTGTGTAGTACCTTGTGATCCGTATCGAGGACGATGTTGTATTTGGACACGATATTCCCCAGCACCTAAACGCCCATTAACTACGGTTGCCATTAAATTTTCCGTTCCCAAACATCAACAGTTATTGAGGTTTCTTCGTTGTGGAAAATTGGATGTGCAAGTGCTCTAAGAACTAAAGGTACACATGAAACATCTATCCAAGAAAATAAAGTACCGTCGAGAGCGTAAACATATTTCTCACCAGACTGTACACTTTGACCACATTTTAAAGTTACTGTTCTACTCCGCCCGTCAAATGTAAGAACACTGTTAGCGGGAAGATAAGGGATAATTAATCCACCACATCGTTCTCTACATTCCCAAGGAGTTGGATCGACGGTTGGCAATGGAAGTCCTTGTGGATTTTCAAAAATTTCTAGAACAAGATGACGAACAACAGATGTGCCAGTTTTTATTGTGACAACAGCCGTTCCATCAATCCAATCTCCGATATCACCGATTTGAGCAGCCGCTTTATTAGCGTACGGAGGGATACAGGCACAGTCAGTTAAGAGAAGCGAATCAAAGATAGAGTCAAAAACTGGATCTTCACACCCTGAATACTTTTCACTATTTTGAACATTGATAGTACAAGTTGAAGGTATTCCAGCTAGAAGATCAAAATCAACTGCGGAAAATGTTCCATCCTCGTAGACTGTTATGTTGCATTGATTTTCGACATTTATAGAATCAACAACAACTAAATGATGATCTACTGGGGGGAATACAGTCGCTGTAGGAGTCCAACCAACTTTTGTCCACGACCCAAGAAGTTTTTGTTGCCCCCAATGAGAAGTGAGAGTGTCTGGTTCTACTGGAACAACAGTACTTCCAGGAGTTTCACCAGTGACAGTTGCTAGAGCCGTCCATTGATAACAATAAATACCATCTGGACTGTAATTAACTGTGTCTCCAATATTATATGTCGTTGTTGCTACATATGTATTAGGGGGTTTATTAGTATTTAGACTTATTAACCATTCAGGAAGTTCATCTTTTTTACATGGAGGTTCCGCAGGAGGGCATTCATTACACCAAGTTGTTTCACAGAGATCGGGAAGAAACGTAATTGTTGCGGTGTCAAGTTTTTGTGAGTACATCCAAGGAAGTTCGGAAAAGAATGACCAAGCGACTTCTCGAACAAAGTTTCCGCAGCGTTCAATTGGTTTATCATATCGAGGAGGATCTAACACACCAACACGTTTTAAGGTAAGTAGTCCATCGTCAGGATTCACCAGAGGATCAGCGGAGCAAGCTACTCTAATAACCAATTCATCTTCGGGACATCCGTCACATGAAGAAGCTCCGAGAACAAATTGATTCACCCATCGTATTCCATAATCCATGCCTCGAACTGTTGTTGCATACATAGTTCCTTTAACAGTCATTGATCGACCATTAAACTTCAAGCGGGAAAGTGATGCTCCTACAGAGTTGTTAACTGAATTTGATCTTAGGTATGGAGGGCCATCCAATCCAGTCATCTCGGTGACGTATAATCCTAAAAACTCACCACTTGCTGGAACGTTTGCATCGTACCAAGGAGCTGGGTTATCTTCAAAATCTGGGGAATCTCCATAACCATCTGGATCATGATCTTCCATACATGAGAGATCATTTATAATCGTAGGCAAACACCCACAAGCTTTACATTGAGCATCTTCACTACAAAGGTAAGCATTAACTCGTGCCCAATCCGAGATGCAGTTACCACCATAGGTCATATATCCTTGAAACTCAGCCATTATCTTCTAATTCCATTCGTCAATCGGGACGCGAGTAGTAGCGCCATTCCTTCAGGGTCTGTTGTACGCGTGTTATTCATTTCAACTTTTATATTGTTTGTTATACTTCTATCTGTTGAAGTACCAGTGGAATAAGGGACGGCGTTAGAACTATTTCCTGACTTGGCATGTGTGAGTGCAAGATCATAAAGTCCAGATTGCTTCAAAAGTTGTAGAGCACGTTTAGGTTTTGTCATTGGAATAATTGCTTCAGCTCCAGCCTCACCTGCAATAATGTGAGTGGCTGTAGTTAAAATATCACCGTCAGCTTTAAACTGGATACCTGCTCCTGCATTGTACCCAGTGATGTTACCCTGTCCATCAACAATTATTTTTGTTTTACCAGTAATTCCAGTGATGCGTAAGGTGGTTGCTAATTCAGGGTTAATTTTAGATATTTCAGCAATTATTGCTGTACTTTCTTCAGGAGGTAAATTTAATAAAATATTAGTAGCTTGGTTTTTAGGCATAAGTGCTATTGCACCAGCTAACTTAACCTGATCCATCTCTGGAAGAATTCTTGTGATTTCTGAAGCTGGAATTAATGCTAGAGTTGCTGCGAGAGCTGATGGGTCCATCTCAGTGAATAATGAAACAGCTTGTTCGGTAGGCATTTCTTTAATTACTGTGTTGAGTTGATTTTTATCCATAAAAGGAATCATTTCAAGAGCTACAGAATTATTTTCAGATTTAACTGCCGCAAAAAATGCTGCCCAGTTTTCTTTTGGTATTTCAGGCATTACCTGCATAACTTGGTAATATCCACTTTTACCAAATGTTGGATCACTTAAAGCCATCTTTGCAACAGCTGCTGGATCTAGCCCAGCAGCAGCTTTAGTTTTATCTTTAGGATTAGATTCTATTATTTTTTTAGTAAAATCTTTACCAGCAGCGACAGGATCTAATTCATATTCAGCTTTTATTTTCAGAGTCCACTCATCTTTAGTAAACCCATCGAGGTATGCTTTAATTATGGCAGCAGCTTCTTCAGGAGGTTTACCGTTTATTAATGCTTTTATTTGGGTTGTCTCATTTGTAAGCCCAAGTGCTGCATATATTTTTTGAGCCTCTTTTGCACTCCCAGTTTCTTCGGTTAGAACTTTTATTATTTCTTTACGAGAAGCTACTACTCCTTTAGAATACCCTTGTATATCAATAGTTCCTGCAGCAAGTTGTTCACCCAGCTTCGTCATTAATGGGTTAATTTGTGTAAGAAGATCTTCGACTGCATTACGGACACCGCCGCTAGTTATACCAACAACATTTAAAAAGTCTAGAGTTAGTTTTCCTTTTTTCCCCGCTTTTTCAACAGCATCTTGCAGATTAACGAACACGGATGGGTCTACATCAAGAAGGACATTACCTTTAATATCCTTCATACCATCTTCAACAAGTTTTCTAGCTTCTTCAGTTGGTATTGATGCTAAGAAAGCCGCTTGTTCTTCTGGGGCAAGTTTAACTGCTTCAGAAATAATAGCTTTAAGATTAGCTCCACCTAGCTTTGACGCATCTTGTAATTGTCCAACAAATGATCCTAGGTCTTCAGCATAAGACAAATCTCCAACAGCATATTGAACCTTTGCAATTTCTTCAGCAGAAAGGCCAATATTTTTTCCGAAATCTACAATCTCTTTATTTGATTGTTTCAATAATCCAATTGTCTGTGTGACAGGAGCATTGATATTTGTTTTAATTGCTGCTTCTGCTTCAACTAATCCAGAAAATGGGGTGAGGAAATCTCTTCCTTCACGTGATTGCATCAACTTAGTTCCGTCGAATCCTTGAGTACGTGCGGCATCAGTTAATGCTTTTAATTTCTTAATATTCTCTGGATTATTGTATTCAAAAATTTTATCAAAAAATGCGCTGGAAGATGTTAAAGCAATTTTTTGTGACTCACCGAAAAGTTTATAAGATTCTGCTGCATTTTTTGCGATTGTATCCGAGTCCATAAGAGCCTTATTCATCTGCTCTTGCTTATATGCACCATCTCCAGCTGCTTTTGAAATTTGTCCTAATACTACAGCTACTTCTTTATACTTACCTTTAAGCTGAACACCGAAATCACCAAATGTACCTGCGTTATCTTTAAGATTACCGTACATGTCAGTACCAAAAAGTTCATTAACTTTAGCATCTTTAAGATATTTTTGTTTCTGGTCTTTAGAAGCCTTCGTAAATGCTTTCTCAGTTATCCCAACGCGTTTTGCTATTAATTCCGTTACACCTTTATCTCCAATATTTAATCCACGCTCAAGTTCAGCTCCATCAATTTTAGCGAGATCCTTGTAGAAATCTAAAGCTTGTTGGTTAGTTTTTTTACTAATACCTCTAGGTCCAACACCCTGGGACGACTCAAAAATATTTCCTTTTTCTTTTTTCGCTGTCTGAGTTAATAGATCACCAACCAACTTACCAACAGTCTTTGTACGAGTTTTTTCATCCTTGTTGATGTTTCTATAGAACTGCTCAGTGCTCAATCCATTACGATCAAGCAATGAGTTGAACTCCCCTAGTGCTTTAGAATCTTCCCCAAAACGTTGTTGGATACCTGTTACACCCTCAGTGATTGCCTGCGACCTGTCTACACCAGTTTTAGCGTTCAAATAATTGAAACTTAAATCTGCTAATTCTGCAATTTCTTTTTTAGTCTGGTTAGCTTTTTCTGCCGACGATGCTAATGCAGAAGTTAATAATGAAATTCCTACACCTAAACCTATAGACCCTGCAATACCAGCAATACCACCAAGAGCACTGCCCAAGCTCGCGGCAGGAGCTACAGCACCTTTAGTATTTGTTGCAAGACTATTAGCAGCAACAGCACCCTTCTCAAGAGGAGCAGCAACATTGTTCCCCCTAATCATACTAAAGAATTGAGATAGATTTTTTGTAGCAGCATTCCCCGAAGCTGTTACTGATCGCATTGATTTTTCTGCGGTAGAGAACGAACCGCCAATAGCTGGTCCTAATGTCCTAAAATTAGCTTCGAGTCTTGGGAGTACCCTACCACCAACTGCTATTGTTGATAATAATTTTGATACCTGTCCTTGCGCTACAGCGGAGCGGGCAGGTAAATCAATAAGTCCTTTTGATGCAAGTGCAGTGTTTAGGTTAGTGGCAACTGCAGGAGATATTTCTCCAATTTTTCCAAGATGAGTTATAAATTGTCCCATGGATTGTGGAGCAACCCTACTAAATGCAGATACACTTCCTACAACTTTTTGTAGCCCAAGTCCCATAGTTGCAAGATTCCCCGCAAACTCAGATACCTTCAGTGATGCAAAAGCTGTTTGCATTTGTCGTATCATTGGAACAACTTTGGAGAGTGTTAAGAAAAACACAACGAGACCCGTGTCAAGATCTTTAAATAGCGCAATGAGAGTTAGGATAGGACTGTTAGTTAATTTAAATACTAAGAAAGCTGCACCAGCTTGTTCAGCAAAGTTCCCAAATAGTGCATTAAGTGGGCCTAGGATGCCCATCATGCTTTCTAACACACCTATAAATATTGAACCGTATGTAGAAAGTGCGGTGAATGCTTCAATTAAATGTTTTCCAGTACCTGCTACGAAGTCAGAAATGACGTTCATGTCTACACCAGAGATTAAATCTCCAAAGGAATCTGCAAGTCCTAGTACTGCTGCTTTAAAATTTTCAAGAGGTGGTGTCCACGTTTTGAACATTTTTTCAAAACCAGATGCAATACCATCAGTTTTCTTAGATAGTGCATCTAAGGGACTAATTACTAATTCAAATACTGATCTTCCAACGGATGCTAGGGTTCGTATAAAATTATTAGCAACTTCAGAGTCAAACATTGTGCTGAAAGATTTTTTAAGTGCATTAAATAATTGCATTATTGACATTCCGACATCAAGAAGTCCACGCTCAAGTTGGGGTCCAAAAATGTCCGTTACATTTTTAAAACCTTCTGCAAACATGTCGAAAACCATCACACCAGTTTTGAACATAGGTTCGAAACCTTTAACAATGTGTGTGAACAATGCCGAAAAACCTGCTGATATGGTTCCTAAAGATCTACCTAAGATTACAAAATAACCTTGGTTATCCTGCATCGTCTGGCCGAGAACACCTAAATAACTTAATGATTCTTTAAGACCATCTTGGAAACCATAGAGTGCTCCTCCAGCAGCGCGCAACCCACCAATTGCTAATTTTCCAAATGACTCATCAAAGGTTCCCATAACCTCGGACATGAGTCCAGAAAATGTTACAACGATTCCACCTAACTCTGAAGACATTGTTCTAAAGACGTTTCGGAAAACTTCGGAGTTATCAACAAGTGTATTAGCCAAAACCTTTAATGGCTGTTCTAATCCTTCAAAAGTTGAGCGTTCAAAAATATCTTTAACAGTTGATAATGCACCAGATACTGTACGTAATTGCCTGGCAGAAGCTCCAGCAGCTCCTGGAATTTTATTAAGACCTTCTAAGATTCCGTCAATTGCTACATCTGCAGTGACTTCACCCTTTTTCATTGCTTTATCTAATTTGGCAACGCTCTCAGGAAGACTATTACCATAAAGCTTTGTAGCAACTGCGGCACGAACGTTGAAACCAGCAAGGTTGTTTGTCATTTGGCGAATTTCTTCACCAGTTAATTTACCCTTACCAATTGTCTGAGTAAGAGCTAATGCGAATCCATCAATGTTTTCTGATGTTGCACCTAGTGCTGATCCACCATCAGCAAGAGATTGTAGGACACCTAAAGTTTTTTTAGATGCATCTTGAATAGGCATACCCGCTGAAGAATATGCAGCAACAAATTTTTGAAAGTCTTTAGATAATCCCGAACCTTCAAAAGGCGTTTGTTCTGCTAATTTAAAAACAGCGTCAAACTGCTTTTTACCTTCAGCAACGGAACCGTATAAACCTTTAAAAGCGTTGCTTGTTTTTTCTAAATCTTTTGCAGATGCAAATGCTGCTGCACCAAACAGGGAAAGTGATGTTGCACCAGCAGTTGCAAAAAGTTTGGCTGTCGTTGCAACCGAACCTTTAATTTTATTAAAAAATCCTTCTTGCTGTTTTTCAAGCTGAAGAAGGTTAGTTGCAAGAGTTTGACGAAGAGCTGGCCCAAAACCACTTGTCTCAGGCTGGATACGGACGAACGCCGACGCAATAACGTTACCCTGCGACGCTCCGATTGCCATTACTTTGTTCCTTAAATTCAGCTAGTTCGTCTAATAAGTCTTGAGTCACTACAGGAGCATTTTCTGTCCCATTGCTAGATGAATACCGTGCGTACCAAGCATTAAAGCTGGAGTAACTAATATCACCTTTGAAAAGTTGATTTAACTTTTCAGCATGCTCACCCTCGGATTGCTCCGTAAGTGTATATGCGACTAGGTTTATCCCTTGTCTAAGTGACATTTTCAAAAGACTCTGCCCGCCAAGGAGAGCCTTTATCTCATACTTATCCCAATCCGCTACTAGGCTTTGGTAGAGGATTTGGAACGCTTCAAAGGGCGTTTCGAGTATTCCTCCCCTAACCATGTCACGATTTGTGCGATGATTTCACTAGGTGTATCTAAGTCTTTATTACGAATTACTGCGTGGAACTCTTCATTTTGTTCCTCAACAATAAACTTCTCTAAAAATTTATAAAAGTAGAGTGGATCGTTTTCTGAAGTTTCTTCTGAAAATTCAGCATATTCACCAGTACTGATAAACGGGCGGCAGTGAAACTCCACGCCACCTAATTTAAATTCAGGACCTTCTTCACCTTTTTCTTCTTTAATTGCTGAGATAATTTGGTCAAAGTCTTTAATTGCCATTTTCTTCCTTTATTATTTTCTGGGCATTCCTGCCATATATCCACGAACATTTCGTCCAGTCTGAGATTCCATTGCATTTTTCAGCATGTTCCCAGCGACAATTCCAGATCCTCCAAATCCATCACTCTTAGTACCCATTTCGTGATACTTAAAGTAAGGAACAGAGGAACCTACCCGAACTTCAGGTGCGCCTGTAGCAGTTCTAGTTGTCTGAACGCGATAACTATTGGCTAAACGCCCAGTATCTTCACGACCAGCTTCCCCAGAACGCCATTCGACTCGCCTATGTCCAGGAGTGTGGTTTCTAGCAGTGTATGTATTTTCTTTTGCTTGGTCAGCTATCCCTTGTCCTAATTTCTCTAATTCAGGAATTAATTTATTTCCAGGCGTTTTACCATTAAGTACATCTTTCATTACTTGATTATTAATTTTAAAATTAACGAACGCCATATTAGTCTAGTTTATCAGGTTTTGAGCCTTGTGTACCATTTGTAGGAGTATAAGTTATATAACCCGTTGACGGATTAACCTTTGATTGTGTCACTACCTTTTTAGGTTCAGGGGCTTTAACGGTCTTTTTCTTTTTAGGCTTCTCCAAAGGTTCAAAGTATCCTTGATCGAAGAGGGATTGCGGAAGATCGTGCTCATCTGGGATATCAATGATTTCTCCAGGGATAAATCCTGAGAAACGAACTGTTACTTTATATTTCATAATTTTCCTTTATGATGAAAGTTGCACTGTCATGGTAATGTCCCACCCAGCACATTGACCTTGCTCTTCTATAATTTCTGCAGAGGGGGGTATTGTGAAGTCACATTCCCCATTAGGCATTAAACTCCCCGCCTTGTTTGCAAGAATTAATGCTTTAACAATTTTGAATGCATGAGTACTTGCTAATTCAGCATATGAATCGTTTTCTTCAGGGGTCGGCGCTTCACCATTTGGACCCATCGGAGGGGGGCATTCCCGCAAAGAAATAATAATATCTACTAAGTAAACATATGTTCTGAAATCTTTTGAAGTCTCATTACCAAAGCCTGGATAGACCCTAGTCGGATAAGCTACTAAGAGGCTACAGCAGTCTTCAGCGGCAGGACCGTGAGAAATATAGGATTCTAATTCTCGTAGTTCTTTTGCCGAAAAAGCACCTTGAGCTGCGGTCAAAATACCACTAGCTATGTCATATATAACGGTGTCGGCTAAAAGGGTCATTACATACAATAATACCACAAGTTCGCACTTGTGGTATTACCGAGTTTTAATTTTAAATATTAGTACTAGCTAGAAGCCTGTGCTGGTACAGTTACATATCCACACGATGTTGATGGAGGTCCATCTACGTCACCGAAGATGTGACGAGGTGAATCTGGATCAAGCGGTCCGTCGATTGGGTAATCGTTGAAAGGACCAACAGATGTGATTGAAGGATTAGCAAATCCGTATCCAGAAAGCTTTACGCTGTGGATGTCATTGCCGTATTCGCTATCATCTCTTGAGAGGAAAACGCGAGGGAGAACTGTTCGGAACCATCCGAAACCAGAGCCAGCTCCAACTTCACAGTCACTTGAACCATCAATGGTCTTTTCCCAGATTTCTAGGTAAGCACCATATCCACCAGTTGCGTTGATACCAGGATCTGATATACCAACAACCTTTGGAGAAACTTCAGTATCCATGATAAGAGTACCGTCTGTAAGAAGCTCTAGAGCTTCGAAGTCATAACCTGTCATTTCAAGAGAAATGTTAAGGTTCTTAACTCGGTCACGGTCACGTAAGTAGTGAGCAATGTCACCACAACCGTTCTTTAATTGGTATTCTTGGCCCGATTCTTTCTCAGTTGTTATGTTCATTGACATAAGTCCTGAAGATGCGAATCCACCAGTAGCTCCAGGAACGACTGCACAGTCAGCTCCAAGACGCGCTGCACGGATTACACAAAGCTTAAACGGTGCATAGCATGCGTATTGTGACATTTATATCTCCTAAAATGGTATTTGTACTACTTTATCATTAAATAATACTATTTATACCTATTTTGCTATTTTTTCTTAGCTGGCTTTTTCTCTTCTTTTACTGGAGTTTCGGCCACTTTTTCAGATTTCTTCTCATCTTTAAGGTGGTCCTCTAGACTTCCAATGTGGTATCCATTTTCATCAAGTACATCTTCTTGTGCCATTTTTATGTATTCTTTCTTCTAACTTTGGCGTTACGCCCTGGTTGCAGTACCATTGACTGCATTCTTGCTTTCGTAGGGTTATATGCCTGTAGAAATAAATCAACAGCATAAATACCTAGGAAATCTTGCGCCAAGATGTCATAATCCTGGATTGTTATAGACGTTCCACGTCTAGTGATATGTGTTGCTCTGTCTGGAAGTGAGCACGATTTACGGCATAGTGCGTCAAGTATTTGAGACGCTAAGGCTTTTACAGCTTCTTTCCCAGCTTCAGGAGGAGCTATTCCATACACAAAAGTAATTTCAACCTCTTGATCTTCTCCACCTGGTTGGATAGGCCATTTACCATCGAGCTTTTCAATATAGCGATAATCATTGATCTGGAAATTAGGATCTGTGACAAATTCGTCGGTATCTTCATCACGAGCTGGAAGTTGTTCTACTCCATCAAATTTAATACTTTCAAGTCGCGTAATAGGCCAGAAACCAATAGAGATCTCATTCTCAGCTTCACATCGCAGATCACTACGAGTGTTACGACAGTTTTCTCGGCACACGGTAACAGTCTTTGTACAATCTCCTCTAAATTGTCGTCCCGACATCAGGTACAGTGAGTTTGAAGCAATTTCAACAGCAGTTGTTATTTGTTCTGGCGTAGTGTCTTCGTCTACCGAAGAACAGCATGAAAGAAATTCATCATTTGTGAGCCAAGGAGAGCATAGTCCTGGATTATAAGCAGCCATTAGAATCCTCCACCAGCCATATGATTACCAGCTGTTTTTAATATTGTTGAGCCTGTTGAGGCTTCTGCTATTTCTATAGCAATAGCTCCTGAACCAAATCCGCCTGACACGTTTGTCCAGTTCAGAGACGTCCCAGCCGAACCAGCTTTATAACAAGTTTCTAAGTTGATAGCACCAGAATTATCCGCTCTATCTTCATTAAGTTCCGTGTAACCAGTTGGTGGAGCGATGTTTGTGTAACCTGTTCCAATGAATGAGTCACCAATGACGCCAAATACAACGGAAGAAGTTGCAGGTGTTGAATTTAAGGTAAGAGTTTGGGACGAACCAGTAGTTTGTCCAGTTTTAGATTGGATAACAGGAGTTACAGTATCTATTCCAGCAATATCATAAATATTGGTTATAAATATAACTCTTTGCTCATCTTCTGGTGCGCTTCCATCGTTATATGTAAATGTAATTGTCCCAGCTCCAGGAGAGTTAGGAACTATTGCATAATGCAACGTGATCTGTTCCCACCATTGTGAACTGTTGGCGACATAGAATTGGTAAAGAGATGTCCAAGACCATGATCCAGCATGTGTTTGGCTGATGGCTATAGAATCTCCACTTCCAGTCTCCAATGTTCCTGCAGGAGACTCAGACGAAGTAACTGCTATTAATAGTCGACCTGCTGTAGGCGTGAAAGATCCAGTCGTAAAAGAGCTGGTAGTTACAGCATAATTTGAATGCGGCCCAGAAACGCGAGCGGGTGTGCCAATAGCCACGGTTTAATACCCCTTGCTAATCGCAATTACGTACCACTTGGTTGCCGTTGAATTGTAAACCGCCGTGAGCATATCTCGTTTATTTGCAGTAACTGTTGCTGTATATGAAGGAATATCAGTACTAAAAGCAAATTGGGTATCAAGTGAAACGGTTCGAGATCCAGTAGCATCCTGTATAATTTCCCAAGTAACGCGTTGTCCGTCTGTTGGATTTGTTGGATTAGAAAGTGTGACGTTTCCTGTAAGGGTTACACGGAACCAGTTTGAAAGTGAAGCATCTGTTGCTGTTGTTGCAGCATATGTTAGTGTTACTGGATCAGTAATTGTTGCTTGTTGTGCACGGATAACACCCGTTCCTTTAGCATCAAGAATTAGTGAAACGTTAGTATCTCCACCACTTACAGATAGTTTTGGACTTCCTGCAGTAGCAGCGTTTGTGATTGATATTTCATTTACAGCAGATCCAGTCGCAGTAAACGCAATTGTTTCATTAGCATTTGTATCAAGAAGTGAAGTGACAACTTTTATTGAGTTAGGTAAATCAATAGTTGGGTTGCCTGAAACACCATCACCGTTTGTGACAGTGATTTCATTAGCAGTTCCCGTAAGAGTTCGCCCTGTAAATGTGTCCGCTGCAGTTTGAGTTATAAGACCATTAACGTTATACCCAGCAAGAGCTGTTAGCGTAGCGTCGGATGCTTGTGCACCTAACGTTGTGAGCATTGCACCCGTTGTTGTGTCATCAAGAACTGTGCGCGCAGCAGATGTAACCGTCATTAAAGCAGCTGTTCCAGAACCTGTGAAATAAGGTGCGGAGTCTGCGGCGGATGTAAGTCCAGCAATTGCAGTTAATTCAGCATCAGCAGTTTGCTTCAATGCAAGAGCATCGTAAACTGCGTTCTGTGATGGAGCAATTGTAGTCACGCCATCAGCTATCGAATCGGCAACCTTTGCATTTATAGCAGTAGATTGTGCAGTAGATACAGGCTTATTTGCATCCGAAGTATTGTCGACATTTCCGAGACCGACAGCAGTTTTATCGAGAGTTTGCCATGACTTATCACCACGGTAGTATTGCCCAGTGGTTCCAGCAGCAAGTGTAGGTTCTTTTTCAGTATCGAGCTCATCTAAAGCAGCTTGAACAGTAACCGCAGCAATAGTTCCTGCGGGTACATTAGTAATATTTGAAGCCGTATAGTCACCATTGACAGGGACAACGGCACCAGTACGTGAATTAAAGCTAGAGACAGATCCACCACCTCCACCAGCAGCAGCCCATTTGAGCCCTGTTGCTGTTGTAGAATCTAAGGTAAGGACATGTCCGTCAGTGCCGACTGCAAGTACTGCAGGCGTAGCTGAAGCTGTAGCACCGATAACTTGTCCTTTGGCTGTGAAAATAGCCTTAGTGATCTGAGCGTCATTGGTTACATTACCTAAGCTGACATCTGAAGAAGTTAATGCAAGATCAGTTTTAAGCTGAGCCATGGTACGATTTGTCCACGCGCCAGCTTTCCGCTGAATTATGTCATCATTAGTGGGAGTAAGACCAGCAATAGCTGTTAAATCAGCATCTAAAGTTTGTTTAAGATCTAAAGCAGCTTGTTGGAGTGTTGAAACTGGCTTATTGGCGTCACTGGTGTTATCAACATTTGACAACCCCACTGCACTTTTATCAAGAGTTTGCCAGGTCTTGTCCCCCCTAAAATATTGACCAGTAGTTCCTGCAGCAAATGCCGCTTCCTTCTCAGTTTCTAATTCGTCAATAGCTGCTTGTACGGTTGTTGCAGAAATACCCCCAGCAGGAGCATTAGTTATTAAGGATGCATTGTAATCGCCTAATACGGGGACGACGATGCCAGTTCTACCAAAAACGCTCGTGACTGAGCCGCCTCCTCCTCCGCCAGTTACTGAAAGGTCATACCCACCAACGATAGCTGTAATATCAACTGTATCGTCTGTGGAGATAACACGGCAATTGCACTTTCCGCATCCGCAGCCCATAGAATTCCTTATAATAAAAATTAGTAATTTGTACTAATTGTACCATATGGCCTATTCGTATTGGCTTTTCTCTGGAAACAGTTCTTTAAGATGTTGAAGTAAAAAGCCTGTAGGGGCTTCTCCAGCGGACGAGAGGTATCTTTTACCAGCTATCCAGTCTAAACGATTTTGATAAGATTCTTTAACTTTACAATCATTCATATGTTGACCGCCAATATGGTAGTAATTACCATAGAATGAACGGACGTGGAAAATTTCAGCATTTATAGCATGTTCGTTGTCAAGCTCAAGGACGTGCCGTAATTTTTCCTTATTAAAAATCATAGGTATATGGAGTTCATATGAAACAGGGCGGGTAATTCCCAAAGCTAGAAGGCGATCTCTAGTATCTGTGTACCCCCGTACATATATAAGACTGCCTTGCTGCTCATTAAAGTCAATCATTAACTGCATATCTCCACGATGGTGGGGGTACACTTCATCAATTTCACGCATTATGTAGTAATCGTCATCCATATAGATAAAGTCATCTGATATGGAAGTAGTTTTTGTGGCAAGCCACATATTTCGAGAAATATTTTGGAATTTATTACGAACACGTTGTATGCGGTTGACGTACTTTACATTTTTAACCCAAGGAGGTTTATGTCCAATTATATACACATCGTCGTGTGGGATGTTCTTTAAGGATCGTAGCGAATATTTAAGGCTCTCATTTCGATTGTTTTCACCTACGACATATACGATATCCATTATGTATATATTAGCATAAAAAGAATAATATTAAAAATTAGGCTTTATCTAGGGTAAGAGTCTTAATAAGTTTAACGTCCCCACCTTTCTCACCAGGAGCGTATGTAGCATTATCTGACCAGACAGCTTCTTTAATATCAACGATATCTTGAGGGAGAACACC
>ERZ724522.152-NODE-152-length-42622-cov-16.541100_pt1 | contig 42622 bp, 38 predicted proteins | sample MGYA00376055_ERZ724522 | MGnify/ENA primary metagenome ERZ724522 (study PRJEB28724, sample SAMN07190884) | wastewater metagenome | isolation source: effluent of sewage treatment plant in Hong Hong | place: Hong Kong | collected 2016-03-17 ... | reverse complement strand
TCCATTTCGCTTCACGCGCTTAGTGTATGCACCGCTAACATTGTTTGCCATTTACCAAAACTTTATTTGTCCGATAGCCTTTTTTAATATCGCGTAAACATCTTCACCAACGTTTGAACAGTCGCCTTTAATCGCTATGCTTGCTCTGGAGATTCTGAAAGTAATATCCAAAGTGTCACATACTTCAACAACCTTTGAATAGTCGTAAAGCGAATCAATAGACGCTTCAAATTTATTGCCACCTAGCGAATCAATCTTTGCAGACTTTTGAAAGTTGTGTTCTTTTAGGTAGCTAGGAATCTTGTCGTAAACTTTACAACTCGCTAGTGATGTCGCTATCAAAGCGAACAGGAATACTTTTTTCATGTTTATTTTAATTTACTGGTTCAGAAAATAATTTAGATTCTAACTTCAATATACTCATGCCTATTAGCATTTCTTTAACTTTTACCCAATCAACAAAAGTCCTTTGAGAAAATTCTTCATCAAATTTTACGGGGCATCCCAATGCAGCATCATCAATATAAAGTTCAGCGTATGCTTTTGGGCTACTTGTCCATTCTGATTGAGATGGATTTGTTTGTATTCCGTATAAGTGAATTTCGTTTTGCTTAAACCAATTTACTGCATCTTCTAATGTTTTCCCGCTACGCATAGTAAATAGAATTAGCTTATGCCCATTCCCTACAAGTTCTTGTAATAGAGGAACCGCCCCGATTTCTTTCCCGACACTTGGGTATTCGTGTGTTACGCAGGTTCCATCAAAATCTATTGCTATAATCATGCTTTTTTATTTGTTTAGCCCCAATCTTCTTCAATACTCCTCAAAATAAAATATCCTTTTGTTTCGTGGCTCAATTCATCTTTTACATATTCAATAGCCTCGTTAATCTCTCCGCTTTTAATAGCCTGTTCGATGTTTAGTTCTTCTGTTGTCATAGCACGAATATACAAATATTCCGAAACTAAGCGGCCTTTTGAATAGTTCCTAAAATAAAAAGTATCTTATTATCCACGTCCCTAAAAACTTTTCCTACATTGTCAATATAATACCTTTTCTGCGCTTTTTCTGAATGAATAGGGTATTTGTATTTAAATGACTTGTTGTATTTAATATCCGTGTTGTATTGCGTTTCAATTCGTAATCTGTAAGGGTCTTCGATAAAGTTCATCCACCCGTGACCGTATAAATCATCTACCTTATTCGCTCCTATCAATTCAACAAAAGCGTCATTGGCAAAGAATAGGTTTCCGTTTGAATCGCACTCATAAAGCGGTTGGTGCAGTAGTTCGTTTATTGCTTTTTCGCGCTCCTTGCTAATCTCTAACTCACTCTCTAATTCTTTTGTCTTATCCAAAAGCGTTTGAGTTGCTGAAATCCTGACTATTACACCTTGCTCGTTTTGCTCCTTTTCTATCTTCTTAATGTCTGCTTCTATCTTAGGCAATGAATCAAGTTTCTTAGACACGGACAATGCTACTCTAATCAGGAATATGGACGTTCCGATAATAGTCCCTGTCGAGATTATGCAAGCCGTAACGAGTGCGTAATAATCAAGAGCCGTCTTAATCATTATTGTTCTATTGACTGCCCTGTGAACTTTTCAAGAACTTTCAATAAACCGCTTGACCCTGTGATTGTAAGGATATAAACCTTTACATCAACCGGAACCCATTCAGTTGGCATCGGGGCAACTATTACAGATGTTACAGCGCAAAGAATGATTGCAGTGTTAGCGATTGTTTTAGCCCATGTTGGCGAAGGGTTTTTAAGCTGCCCTATACCGAATTTTGTTTTTGTTTCCATGTTACTGTATTTTAAAAGTGATTGAAGAAATAATAGCACTGGTAGATGTTCCTGAATTAACAATACTCAGGCTCAACAAATCACCGGCAGCAAACGAGACACTATGCGTTAAGTCGGTATGCGATGTATTGGCACTTGACCCAGCACTTACTACCGCCTGTAACGATGTGTCTGCTCCATTTTTCCTGAGCGTAATGGTGAGCGTCCCTGATGCTGTCTGTGATGTTCTGACGTAAACATATAATGAAGATGCTGTAAATGAGGTTGGTGCAATGATGGTTCCCACTTCAGTGGAGGCTAGCCCATCTTTAAATATAGTCGCATAGCTGGTAGTAGAGGCCGCTACGCTGTTATCAATTAGGCACCCTGTGAAATATGTTGCGCTTGACCCCGTTGCCCCCGTAGCGCCAACCGAACCAGTAGCGCCAGTTGCCCCTGTTGCACCCGTTTCCCCAGTGGCGCCTGTTGCTCCAGTAGCCCCAACTCCACTTAATTCTACCCATTTAGCAGTATCGGCTGTGGCGTTTAGCTGTAAATACCTGTTGGGTGCGGCACTTTCGTATAAATCAATTAAATATCTTTTTTCTGCACCGTAAGATGTATCTAATCCGTTATTATAGTGAACATCAATTCCGTGCGCCCTAAAATTATACTGCCCCCTTGCAAGGCTATCGTAGGCCTCTATCACTAGATATTTTCCATCATCTTCGGCAAATTCATTATAATCTTGGTTTCCCATTTTTATATGCCTAGATTCTTGCGTTTGCTGGTTTTTATAACCTACATCAACACCTCCTTTTTTGCCAAAATCGGGAAATGAAATAATACCCCAATATGTAGAATCAATTGAGCCAAAGCCCATAAATATGTGCGGCATAAAATTACCGTTTATATCATCGTGAATTTGATATTGTGCTTGCACAATTTCGCCCAATACATCCCATTTATGTATAGCTTGAAAATAACCTAATGGGTATTGTGTGCCTATTCCTACACTTCCTGCTGGTTGAATAATTAGTGGTGCACTATCGTTAGTTCCTATAAAGTTAGCCGATGTAGTTCCTGAATTTCCATTAAGCCCCCAATAATCAAGAGAATCAATATTTACCGTGTTGGTATCAAGCCCAGAAATAGTAGCCCAAACTGCCTTTTTGCCACCGTTAGACTTTAGGTATTTACCAGAATTACCAACCCCGCTTGGTGGGCAATTTGAGCATTGCTGCCCTATTTGCCCCCAAGAAGTAATTGGTATTGCTGCAAGTAATAAAAAAATTAGTCTTTTCATATTTCTTCTGTTATAAGCAAGTTGCCGCCAGTAGCGTCAACATAAACTGGATTGTGGAATTTAACTCTATTGCTGTATGTTTGGTATGGCGGAAAGTTATTATAGTCCCCTGCGAATACATCTACATCGTCAATCGTAATAGTGGTATCTCCGTCATTTGAGTATCCGTAAGTAATAAGCGCAGGTAGCCAATTACAAACACTACCACTTGCGCCAGCAATTCCTGTATCTAAAAAGATAGACCAGTTTTCATCTGCGTTTTGGTAAATGCCTACTACCTTAGCTATTTTAGGGGTTCCGCTTGGCACATAAATCCATTTAGTGCTGTTTTCGCCCAAAGACCCACTTCTGTATATGTCGGCAATGTCGTTGCTCCCCTCATAGGTAAGCACCGTAGTATCTGTATTGGAAGTTGCCGTTCCAAGTAAAGCTGTATGGTCAGGAATAGTCCCTACACCATTTTCTATTCTTCTTATTGCCATTTCTCACGTTTTAAGAATTACCAGATGAAGTAAAATAAGTGTAATCCCCAGCGTAAGTTTGGTCGCCCTCAAAATAATATTGAGTGTAACTTAATCTGTTTTTAACGCTAACCGAAACAAGCGTTTGGTGTGCGTCAGGCAAATAAGTTCTGCCAGATATGGCATAAAAGTCGTTAATGAGAATGTCCGTATTCGCTGCAACCAAGTTACTGTCAAGGTCGCTACTCTTTACTAAGTTAGTATAAGTAGTGAAAGTGTTGGTTGTCGACTGTGCTGCCAGACCAGAGGCAAAGTTCGCCAAAGTGGTAAGCCCCGTATGAGTTTGAAGGAACACATCTTCAACAGTTAGCCCCTGTGGGTTGACTACGCGAATCCAAAAGCACTCTGATGGGGTTCCGTATAAATTGTCAATAGTTGTTTTTTGAACCGATACAATCTGTGATGCAGGGCAGTCCTGTAAAAATTCTGAATAGTTGGCTATGAAGATACCGTTTACCTTAATTGCTCCGTAAAGTGAAATTAAATTGCTCATCGTGTAGATTTTTTTGATGAGTTAGCAGATAGGAGATGGTGCAAATAGAATAAATAGTTTTGAAACTACCAAATTTATTTTCAGACCGTAAGAATATTTCAGTTAAAGTAACACTTTAAGTAAAGTTTATTACATTCGCAAAACTATATGCGCCTAATTAGCCCAGAAGATATTTCGTCCCATACCGTAGAAGAAGTAGTTGAGGAACTAAGAAAAAGAGTGGTTCCGCAGGTATTTGAAAACCCAGAAGGATATAAATATCAGAAGTTTAAGCGAAAAATACAGCTATGCCACGACATAGAGGACTTATACCCATACGACCTGACATTGCCAGAGCCACCGCCAATAGAGCAGTTTATTAATTACGGACTTCCGACAGAACAACAAACATTCCAACGGCTAAAAATGCCAGAGGCTCTTGTTAAGATTGACAAGGACTTCAAATACGGCAGATTAGACCGTGCCGAAGTTTTATCCATGATAGAAAACAACAGCGAACTCACTGCGTTTGTTGAAATGTTTTGGCTGAAAAGACTAACTGGTGATTGGCAAATAATAAACGGAGAACCTACACACATTTCTCCTACCTACTTTTTCTATCTGAATTGTTGGCACATGGATATTGGTTTGCCACACTTTAGAAGTGACAAATACCACCATTGCGGAGATTTGCAGTTAATGTATTGTTGGGATTATCTTATTGTTCCAAGTCCACATTCATACGGTATGGACTACGTTACTCAACGAAGAAGTGGCAAGACGTTTATATTGGGATGTATATTATACGAGCCAATTTCAAGAAGCTATGAATGGCATGGAGGTATTCAGTCCAAGAATGACACCGATGCGGAAGTGGCTTTTACCAAAGCAATCGTAAAGGCATGGAGAAGATTACCTTGTTTCTTTCAGCCTATCTATTCTAACTCCACGTTCCCTAAAAAAGAAGGGTTGCAGTTTTCACCAAAGGCCAAAAGGGGCAAAGGTGACGCTACCGAAACAATGGACGAACAGGAATTGATGTCGTCTATTACCTACAAGCCAGTAAGCGAAATGGCTTATGACGGACAGAAATTACACCGATACGGCAGTGACGAAAACGGGAAGATACTTGACTGCAACGTGTATGATAGATGGTCTATCGTGAAGCCTTGTTTGTGGGAGAATGACGGAACAGGAAACAAGATTAAGGGCAAAGCGTTCTTCTGCACCACAGTCGAGGAAATGGATAAAAAGGGCGGTAAATACTTTAAGCCACTTTGGGCGGATGGCGACAGAAATCCCAAGCCTAGAAATGAAGATGATTTGAAGGTTGACGAGAACGGAGAAACAATGTCTGGCTTGTGGAATTGGTTTACTCCATCTTATTGTAATGAGATTTTTGACCAATTTGGAACGGCTATTGTTGAAACTCCCACTAAGGAACAGCAGAAATATTTAAAGTCAAGAAACGACAAAAACTATCTTATTGGTGGAAAGGAAAGGGTAAATATGGAGATTGAGCGTCAGCATAAAGACGACATGAAGCAACAGGATATTATACGCAAAAAACCACGAACAATCAAAGAAGCGTTTCAATCGGCTACTATCCATTCGTTTTTTAATACCCGTATCCTAAAGAAACGACTATCCGATTTTACATTTGGCTATCCATACGAGATAAAGCAAGGAATGAAGTTTGGAAAATTCGATTGGGTAAAAGGGGAGTTTGGCGGTGATGTGGAGTTTGTAGAAATGGACTTTCACAACGCAAGGTTTCACGCATCCTACTTCCCGAATAAAGGAATGACCAATTTAAAGGTTCCTGCGGGTAACGGCAAATATAAACCCGCTAACACTTCTTTATTTAGGTCAGGAGCAGACCCTTTTAAATATAATCTTGTAGACATCAAATACAAGAAAGATATGTCAACTGCGGGACAGCACATATACGCTTTTTACGACCCACTTGTAGATGCGGGAAAAGATAGAAAAGATTGGGAAACAAACAATATTGTTTACGAGTATTATTTCCGAGCCAATTCAGTGGATGAAATGTGCGAAGATTACCTAAAGGCTTGTATTTTCTACGGATGTAAATTATACCCAGAAAGAAACAATGACGATGTTATCCAATACTTCAAGCGTCACGGGTTTGAAAATTACATACAATTAGCCGTAGGTATTTCAACTGGAGCGGGAGGTATATTCTTAAAGCAAGAAAGCACAGGGGGGAATATCACTAACGACAAAACCATAGAGAAGCTATTTCGCCACGTTCAAAACTTTGTAAACGAGGACGCTGCTTATTGTAAATTCTACCGAACACTAGAGGATGTTCTGAATGTAGAAAGAGATAATCTTAACCCTTATGACTTATTTGTAAGTCTTGGCTATACCCTTATGTCAGCATTTGAAGCCGACATAGCCAATAAACAGTTAGAGCAAAAGAGTGTAGTAAGTCGCGATGTCCTTGCTGCCATCTACGATACCGACTGGAACGATAATTAAATTTGGAATTGTGGGAACTTGTGGTATATTTGCCACATGAAGGACAATCACATTAGTTACAGGGGGACAAAAAAGAATCCCCATGTCAAGGGTTCTCTAAAGAAAATAGCTAAGTTGAAAAATCGCTCACTAAACTTCGTAGTAGAACAGGCTCTTATTGAATACATTAAAAAGAACTCTAAATGAAATTTCTAACCACCTATCAAGACCTAAACAACAGATTGGTCGAACTTGAAAACATTAAGACAAACAGCAATACACTTTACCTGCTTATTGCTGGTCGAGTAGAATCATTCTACAAACAAAACGCTTTTGACATTAAGCAATTAAAAGACGGTGTATCTAATCTATTTGATAAGCACGTTGAGAAAAACGACCCGACAGAGATTGCCGAAAAAGGTGTTTATAAATTCCAAAAAATAACAGGCGAAATAAATGGAGTTCCGCATGAACAAACGCACCCTGTTTATATTGACGCTGAACATGATGCGCAATACAAGAAAGAATATGACGCTTTGATGAAAACTCAATTCATGTTGATTATATGAGTGAAATAAATTTACTGTCATCTTATGGGACTGAATATTTTGGGGCAAATGTCATGTTACGTGCAATTATTGACACATCGGATATTTTAGAACCAATGAGTTATTCCGAAAAGAAAAAATGGGAAATAATAGAAAAAAGAAGATTAATTAAAAAGTGCGTTATTGTGCCAGTATATTTTTTATGCTGGCTACTATTGTCCGCATTAAGCGTTAGTTTGGTGTTATTTTTAATTTCTTTAGCCCCAAGCCAAATTAATGCGGATATGGGAGGGTGGTGTATATCTGTGATAATTATAATATCAATAATGCTTCTGCCTACTGTTTGGCAAATTCACCCGCCAATCTATCATAGGGGTAAAAAATATTAAAAGTAATGAATTTAGTAGCTACGATAGCATTAGGAGATACCCGTTACGCGCAAATGGCGCTGAATCTTTGCCTATCAGTAAAATCGGGAAATCCGAATCAGAAGATGCTTTTATTGTGCGATGCTGATTGCATTAAAGGGATAGAAGAACTAATCGAAAAGCATTTTGATTACGTTGTTTTTGAGAGTTGCACTATGGAATCTTTTGTTGAGTTTGCTTTTTACCAAAAGACGCAATTATACAAAACGCTGACAAAAGAAGTCCCAGAGGCGACAAACTTTTTATTCTTAGATGCCGACACGATTTTACTTCCAAGTAAATCAACGGACGAGTGGTTTGAAAAGCATCAAGGAAGACCATTTACATCTTATTGCAACGACATCTACGACTTCAAAACAAAGAAGCGAAAAAGAAAAGACTACACGTTTTGGTGCGAGCCAGAAACAGTTAAGCGGATACTGAATCTGCCAGACAACAAAATGCCACAGATAAATACTTCATTTATCTATTTTGAGAAATGCGAATTAGCTAAAAACTATTTTGAAACGGTTGTGGATATTTGGAATAATGATTCCATCCCATACATAAAGTATCGCGGAGTAAAGCCCGATGAACTTTGTTTTAACATAGCATCGGCTATCACTAACATACTTCCACATCAGTCAACCTACCGACCTGTTTTCTTTCAATTTGGGAGCGAACAGCAGTCTATTGCATACATCTTTAACTACTACAAGGCTTTTGGATTTGCTGGCGACAGGCCATCAAGTGATGCGTTTATTGATTTCTACAATGAAATATCCGATTACTTCCGTCAGCAGTTCGGAGTTATTGCCACGTTTAAATATTCAAGCACTACTTCATTTTACGACCCGAATAAGCTAAAGATTAAATACTCCAAGAGAAGAACGCTATTTCGACAAGGCGAAGTAAACGAAAGTGAAGGCGGTATATTTAACCCAGATTCAGTAGTGTCAAACGGAGTTCTTGCTACAATATTCCGAAAGGAAGAAAACTACGATGTTTACAAAAATATTTACACAACAAACAGCGCGGTTCCTTTTTTCTATTTAGACGAATCGAATAACTACGATTTGATTCCAACTGGATTCCCAGAGAATGTCAGAGTTGAGGACTTTAGATTATTCAACGTAGGCAACACGCTTTGGTGCAACCACAAGTTAGTCTTGTCGTTGTCTAAGAATATGCGCGATATGAAAACGTGTTTGTCGGTTATCGCAGGGGATAGATTGATTTACGTAGGTGTCCCGAAACTTCCATTGCAGGTTCAGCGCATGGATATAAATTGGGTATTCTTTTTTGAGAAAGGATATTTATACTGCATGTATTCAATAAGTCCTTACAGATTATTCCGTTCATCCGAAGATTCAGAATTTAAAGTTTGGGAAGAAGTCGAATTGCCAAGAACGCAATTAAACTGGTTTCATAAAGGTCAGTTTATTTGTAACTCCACTAACCCGATTTTAATAGACGACAGCTATTTGGTTTTCTTTCACACCAAGTCTAACGGAGTTTACTTTCACGGGGCGGCTTTAATTGACGCAGAAACCAAGAGAATAACGCACTACACAAGAAACTCATTAGATATATCATCCTCAACAGAAGGTCGCCAAAAGGGGCTTCTGTATATCAGTGGCGCTATCTATTTAGAAAGAATCAATGTAGTAAGAATTTTATTTGGAGAGGCCGATTCGCATAGTGGATTTGCGGAGTATAACTGCCATCAATTAATTAGCGAGATAAAAAAATATCCTGTATGACCCCAGAAATACTAAACTACTTACAGAAAATTGACGGAGGCGATTGGAGTTCCAGAGAAATGAAACAGGAACTTTACAATCTTGTTATCAAATGCCATAATGAGTTTAAAGACACGGAGTTATGTTCTGTTCAGTTAGGTGTTTTTGCAGGAGCAACTTTATTCCCTATGGCTATGGCTCATAAATTTGTAAACAATGGTCACGTTAATGGAATAGATACTTGGGGATATGCTGCTTCATTAGATGGTAAAAATCATCCTGACGTTGATATGTTTTGGAGAGGTATGGACTTTGAAAGAATCTATTCGGAATTTCAGACAAGATGCCAAATGGAAGAATGGAGTGGTTTTGCTGCTTACTTTCGGCTAAACACTAAAAACGCACACGAACTTTTTGCCGATGAATCGGTGACATTACTTCACCAAGATTCCGCACACAACGTAGAAACAATAGTAGCTGAAATAAAAGCATGGTCGCCAAAGATTAAGAAAGGTGGCTATTGGGTTATATCAGCAGCTAATTGGGGGGAAGCGGTGGATGGATATTTACAACTACCTAAATACGCATTTAAGTTATACAAAGACTATGATGGTTGGGAGATTTGGCAGAAGATAGATTCTGATAGAAAAGAAACTCCTAATGAGACAGTATCTTCACCAACAGGTTCCGCAAGTGTTGATGGTTATTCATTTAAGATTGACGGAGAATCTTCTATAATTTCAGCGTGCAAAGAATCTGATTTAGGCAGAGAAAAGGGAGGCATGTATTTTGGCGATATGAATGTTCAGCCTATAATGCTTTATGTCCCAGATTCAGAAAAATGGCTTGGTAGATTTGAAAGAGGGAAAAATCATTTTAAGGAAGTAGGCATAGAAAATATAATCTACGTTCCCGCAATTTACGGAGAAGGATTTGGAATCGAAGGAACGCATGAATATAACCTTGACAACCCATCGGGACATCATAAGATAGGGGTAGCAAACACCTCCCTTTTCCTATCAATGTATATGGTCTACAATATCGAAATGAATTTGCCAAATAATCATTTTATGTTTTTGGAGGATGATTCAAGATTCAAGACATCATTTGTTCAGGATTTAACAGAACAATTAAAATACGTTCCCGAAGATTTTGATTGGTTATTTATAGGGCATTGTTGCTCTAATGGGAAAAGATACCGTCACATAGGCGGTGACGTTTACGAGTGCTTCTACGACCACGCCAAGAAGAATTATCCAGTTCAGTTCCCTCTTGGTGGTAATTGCTATATAGTAGCCAAAAAAGCATTACCTAAAATTATTGAAACACAACGTGACGCTTATGTAAATGTTGACATAAATTTAGCACTCCACACGTTTAAGGACTTAAAAGTTTACATTATAAGGCCAAGAATGTGTGAACAGGAAAACAATAATCTACCTATATGAATTTCCACGAGCCAACAAGAAGATTTGAAGAAGAACTATGTAGATACACTGGAGCGCCATTTGCCATAGCAGTTGATAATATGTCAAACGCTCTTTGGCTGTGCCTTATGTATCACAATGTAAAAGGTCTGCAAGTTCACATACCTAAGCATACCTACCCGTCCGTCCCACAAGAAATTATCATGGCGGGAGGCAAAGTTAAATTTTACGATTCGCCCAAATATCTAACAGGCAAATACCAACTTGCTCCGTTTCCAATCTGGGATAGTGCCTTGCATTTCACGGCAGATATGTATGTCCCGAACCAATTTATCTGCATCTCATTCACGGGGGCGTATAAGCATTTAAAGTTAGGTAAAGGCGGTGCAATACTTACGGATAATAAAGAAGCATACGAATGGTTTAAAAGAGGGCGCAATAGCGGTCGCGGAGAATGTTCATATCATGATGATACATTTACCATGATTTCCCGTAACTGTTATATGCACCCGATGGTTTCGGCTTTGGGTTGTCAGTTAATCCAACAATTTTATAAGTTGGATGGGTCTAAAAAACACAATGAAGATGCTTCATTACCTTACCCAGACCTTTCACAATTTGAAATATTTACACAATGAAAAGTTACAAGATAATAGGAACTGGAGGTCACGCTAAGTCAATTACGGAATCTATCCAAAAAGCGGGAAGTCATGTAATTTGGAATGAAAACACACAAGACTTGGTTACTGGTTTAGATAATCTGATAATAGGTGTAGGCCACAATTTTTCAAGATATAGTGTTTTGCAAAACTGCTTAAACTGTAAATTTGGTATTGCAATACATCCATCCGCAGTAATAGCCGAAGGTGTTGAAATAGGCGAAGGAACCGTAATCATGGCAGGGGCAATAATAAACACGGGTTGCAAGATAGGTAAACATTGCATCGTGAACACTGGCGCAATTTTGGAACACGATTCAGTTATGGAAGATTTCAGTTCACTTGCACCGAGAGTAGTTACGGGCGGCAATGTTAGAATAGGACTTCGCTCATCTATCGGTTTAGGCGCGATAATTAAAAACAAAGTAATCATCGGCTACGATACAGTTATAGGCGCAGGCTCACTTGTATTAGACGAAATAGGAAGTTTAAAAGTAGCTTACGGAAGTCCTTGTAAAGAAATCAGAAATAGAACCGCTGACGAGAAATATCTCTAACGTCCTCTCTGTGGTCGCTCTGGTCGAGTTGGCTTGCTTGAATTGGATGATTCTTTTTTCTTGTTGTCGTAAATATTTACTACACCGCCAAAGAACGCATAGAATGCTAACAATCCATTAAGAGCATTTGGGTCGTCTTTGTAAAGGTCTGCAACTGTTCCCCAAAATATAGGATTGAATTTATCCGATAGTTCTGATTTTATATTTACAGGTTGCCCGTATTCGCCAACTCTTTCGCCTTCTTTATTCTTATGCGAACTTAAATAATCATAAGCTATTCTTGCTGTTGGGTTTAGTTTATTTACTGCTTGGCTACCTATCAAAGAAAGTGCTGTTGGTGCTTTATACCCTCCGCCATCCCCCAAATGATAAATTTTACCATCCTTTTTATAGCCCCCTTCTATTGGTGATATTTCAGATAATGCTTCTGCCATTAGTCTTGAACTTAAAACCACCTGCTGTTGCATACCGCCCCAAGGGTCAATTCTTTTATCCCCTAACTTTATTTTCATAAAATCGGTGCTTCGCGGGTCAAGTTCTACGCCCGTTGTTTCATCATCGTCATTATTAAGTTTAGCCGCAGCCATCATTACCATTCCTGTTGTTAATCCTAAAAACTTTGAGAAATCAGCTATTGCCATTTTTCTTGCAGTCGGTGTCATTTTCCCAAAGTGATATAAAGCATACGGTGTTGCTGTTTTTATTCCAGATGCCCAATTTCTAGGTGAGAAAAACAGCTTAGATAAAGCAGGGGCTATTCGTTCTGCCGAACCTAACGAAGCCCTTCCTGTCATTGTATTTATCGCATCCGCTACATCTTTATAATCTTTTGGGCTATTATCAAAAGTCTTTCCCTGTTGTTCCAATATTTGTTTGCCATCCAAAAATCTCATTACCCTTAGAGTATCAAGATAACCTACTGCCGCACGTTCAACTGCCTTAAATGGATTCAGTTTACTCCAACTTTCGGCTGCTTTTTCAAATGCTTCTTTACTTTTAAACTTAGTCGGAGAAACAATGGCTTTCCCAATGTTATCCCAAATTAAATTAGTCCATCCGCTATAAAACAATTCCTCTCTTGCTGTTAATTCTGCATGAGGTTCGGTTAAGGCAAGTTTTGATTTTTTTAAAGTAGGATACCACTCTTGCGCCTTAATACTATTGAGAAATTTATCTGCGTTCTTTTCGCTCTTAAAAGCACTAATCGCATTTTTAAACGCCTCTTTTGCATGAAGCGGATGAGCAATACTTTGTTTTAATCCTTGCACTCCAACAAAAGATGCTTCGCCTGTTGCCATTAAAACTCTCGGTATTCCCCACGCCTCCCACAAAGCATCTTTTACTTTCTCTGATTTGGTTCTGTTTTTTAATTGTGCTTTATATAGTTCTTTATTGTATTCTTCATGTATGCGAAGTTTTTCGGCACGTAGTTTTACGAGTTCGGAATCTTCAATTAAAGGTTTTCTTTCTTTCTTTGAAAAATCTCCCTCTTTTATTCTGCGCTGCAAGTCCTCAATCCTTTTTTCTGCTGCTTTTTTAGCAAGTTCTACACGCTTCTTGTTTGGAATACCTGCTGTTTCTTGAAGTTTCTTTAATTTTTCATTTTCTGTTTCAAGTTTCTTTTTTGCCTTTTGATATTCAGGAGTGTTCCTTACTAAGGACGGCTTCTTTGCTTTCTCTAATTCATTTTTCTTAATCCTATCTTGAATGTCCCTTGTCCTTCTCTCTATTGATTTTATTGCGGCTTCGGTTGCAACTATTGAGGCATCGCGTTTGACCTTCGCATCATTACGCATTTTTTGCAGTTGCTTATCTAATGCTTCATTTTTTATTCTCAATGCTTTTAGTTCAGCATTGTTTTTGTCAGCAACTTCTTTTTTTGGCGTTGGGCTTAAATCATTTTCTTTTATCCTACGTTCTTTTTCTTCAATAGATTTTCTATTTGCCTCAATAGCATTTTCGGTAGCAATCTCCTGTGGCGACCTCTTTACTTTTGTGGCATCGCGCAAATCCTGTATTTCTTCTTGCAACTTATCGCGCTTCTCCCTCAATGCTTTTAGTTCAGGAGTTTCGGGCGTTTTAGATTCTATATTTTTTGGAAGTATATCTCCCGTCTTTAGCTTTTCTTCAAGATTTGAAATTGATTTTTCAAGTGCCTTAGTAGCGATGTTTATTCTCTGCTCGTCTGTCAATTCGTTTTTGCCAAATATTTCATCGTGAATTGCCTTAACCCTGTCGCGTTCTTCAGCTAATGCCTTTGCTTCTGCATCATATTCTAACTTCCTTTCAGATACAGGAGTTTTCTCCCCCGTTTCTATTTCTTTGTTTAAATCTTCAATCTGATTTGATAGTCTTTGTTTAACCGCATCTAAAGAAGTCTTTAACTGATTCGCCTCTGTTTCCGCATCAATAGGCAAGTCTTTCATCGCCTCTCTTAATTCCTTATTTAAAGCCCTTTCCTGCGCGTCCAACTTATCTCGTTGTTGACCGCTTCTTAATGGTCGTTTCTTATCTGCAATGTCTTCTAATGCAGAAGCAATCCGCCCTATGCGCTTCATCTTGCGAATATCAACTTCCACTTGTTCCATATTCGGATTGACGGTCTTTCCGTAACCCGTAATCGCATCCCTTACTTCACGCTCCGTAGCATTAGGGTTTGTTTCTTTAACTACTTCGTGAACGGCTTTTGTCAGGTCGTCAATATTATCAATGCCTCTTTCTACAAAATCCCGAATAACCGAATGTGGAATTTTTAATTTCCCTTCGGTAGTTTCTTCTTTTGATAAATGCTCCGATAATTGTTTTTTAAACGCTTCTTTGTCTTTATCAGAGAAGTTTTTATACCATTCAACATCTTCTAAGGTATTATTTATTACATCGGCTAATTTGCCCCCCGCTTCAACTCCTTTGGCTACCGTTTCTACAATGTCATTCCATGTAACGCCCAAAGTTGTAACGTCAACTAAATTTCCATTTTCATCTTTGAATTGAAATGGTTTATTCTTTAGCTTGCGAATTTCATTAGCTACTGCCTTTGCTTTTTGTTCGTATGTTTTCTTTGACTTTTTCTCTCGCTCAACCGATTCTTTAATATCTGCTACCGCTTGCTTTTCTTCTGCTTCTTTGGCTCTTTGTTCTGCTTCGGCAAGTTTCGTCTTAACTTCTTTCAGTTCTTTATCCCACTCTCTGAATTTTGCCTCTACTTCGGCAGGAATTTCACCATTGTTGACCTCTTTGTATTCTTTAATTTTCGCTTGCAGATTATACCCTAAGTCAGATTCTTGGTAAATTTTATTCATCATGGATGCGGCTCGTCCACCTGCGGTTAGCATTTGGTCTAACTCATCCATCAATCTTCCTTGCAATTCGTTTAATTCAGCAACTTCTGCTTCATTGGTTGCGGTTGCTATTTTCTTATCTACATTCTCCAAAACAGTTCCCCATACAGCCGTTGCTTCACCGCCTTTTACATCGCCACTTCTTACCGCATCTAAAGCCGCTTCATCGCCTACCTCATCCACAAATTTTCGTGCGTTTTCTATCGCGGTTTCTTGGTTCTCTATTTCACGGGTAAGCCCTTTTGCTTCAAGTTCTTTTTTAACCGATTCGCGCAATTCGCCCTCGTATGCTCGTTTGGTTAAGAATGTTCTCTTAATTCCACCACTATCTCCTTTAGCTTCACTTGCCTTTTCAAATAATGCACTATCCTCCAACAGAAGTTTTTTAAACTCCAATTCAGACATTTTCTTACCGCCAAATGTGTATTCGCAAGCCATTACTCGCCAAGTTTTTTGTCAATTATCAATAACGCACCAGCTTCGCTTCCTGCAATCTTTAGCATGGCTAAAATATCTTTTACCTCACCAACCGATTTTCTTTGAATCTCAATAAACTGTAAAAGGAATTGTGCCGTTACGCAATCCTCCATTTTATCCTCTGCGCTTTCGTAAAGTTCGACATAGAATTTTTCCAAGTCCATTTCCGCCTCTAACGAAAATTCAAAAGCGTCAGCCAATGTTTTTGCCTTATCACTTTGCTTTTCAATCATTGGCACTTCTGCTACATCGCCTCTATCATTTATGTAGTCAGCAAGTATCTGATAGTGTCCAAGTTCGTCCACGCTTTCATTCAGAAAGTATTTTTGCGCACCGAAAAAACCAAGTGACTGCATTTGATTAGCCAAACTCTTATAAAGATTGTGCGCGTATAATTCGTGTCCTATTGCTTTTATAAGACCTGCTTTTAATTCGGGTTTAAGTAGTGATTCCATTAGCATTTTACTTTTAATAGCGGTTCGCCATTTTCGTCAGTCATTGACTTTAAGCGTTCCACAAGTGATTTAAAATTAGTTTCTATTTCGAGTGCGCGTTTGCCTTGTTCGCCAAATTCTTTTGCCGCATTTTCTACGGCCTCAAGTTTCCCCTTTACGGTTTTCTTTGCTCGTTTGGCTTCTTCTATTTTGTCGAAGATATTTGCGCCTTTTGTTGGTTCTCCTGCGTTGCCTGCTTCACTACCGCCTTTAGTATTAGTGCTTTCAGTTGTTGGGATGCTTTTTTCATCTTGTAGTAAGTTTTGTAAATTTGATAATTCTTTTTCGCTTAATCCTAATAACTCCCCAAAATATAATCCACCCTTTGCTTCTTCTAATTCTTTAGCAAGTTTTACCTTATCTAAATTTCCATCTGTATCGGTGAATTTATCAATAACACTATCTATGCCTTTATCAATTTCTTCTGCTATTTTACCAACTCTTTCAAGTTGCTCATTAGATAACTCGATAGCCTCTTTTGATATATCAAATGGTATGCTTACTTTGCTCATAGCAGACTTATTGCCACCTCCGCCAGCAAGCATATCTACATATCCCTTGTCTTTCCATTCAGATATTTTGCTAAGAACTTTTTTGGCGGATACGGTTTCTAATTTGCCATCTTTAATATGCCTTAGCCCGATTTCTAACTCCGAACTACTTAGCCCGAAATTAGGCCGGTAATCATTCTTTTGAATATTTGGTTGCACTGCGTGGTCGTCAATAAATTTTACCGCTTCCGAAAGAGTTAAGTTTGTCCCATCTATTACACGCTCTTCTTTAACTTTATCCAAAGTTTTTTTAGGAACTTCCTGCACGGTTTCAAATTCGCCAAGTCCTTGTTTTTTAATGTCATTCAATAAATGTTTAGCGTGGTCATAGCCAAGTTCTTCGGCTACTTCATTTGCCTTTGCCTGTTCCTTTCCTTGCTTAACAGCTTTGTCGCGGTCGTTCAGATATTTTAATCTTACTTTATCAAACTCTCCTTCGCCAGTTGCTTCTTTCCTAATCAGTGTTGCTCTTTCGGCTTTCTCATCAGCACTTAACGGGATGGCAGCTTTAATAAGAATCTTTCTGTCTAAGTCTTTTATCTGCTCACGGATTGATTCTTTAATCGTAGGGCTTGCGTCTTTTTCTTGAACGCTAAGTTTGTCCTTAATCTCGTATAATGGAACCAACTCATTTACCTCGTCTAATGATAATTCTTTGGGTATTTCAGACGCTATCTTTCTTACAAGCGCCATTCGGTTTGTAATATCATTGGCTTCTGATTGGCTTAATTTACCCGTGTCAACTCCGTTCTTAATCAGTTCATTTACGTAGTTAGCTGGTAGATATGAAGCCATGTCCGTAACATCATTCTTTGTCTTGGCTGAAATTTTACTTTTCAGCGATTGAGGCGACAAATGCACAAGCCCCATAGCTGCCCCTATCACGCCCATGTCAAGCATGGACTTTAGGTAGTTGTTGTTCTCTGCAACTCCATAAGCCTCGTTGATTTTGTTTTGCAGATAATTACCACCCGCGCCAAATACTAAAGCATCCTTTCCTGCACGTTTAGCCACTTCGGTCAAAATCTCTGCACCTCTTTTAGCAAATGTTTCACCTAAAATATTAGCAGGTGCGCCACCTACAAGCCCCGCACCTAACATCAATCCACCTTGAAGTGCCGTGCTTGCCGTTGCGTATTTCCATCCCTCGCTGTAATTCGGTGTTTCTCCCTTAGATATTTTGTCGAAATAGTAATTCTTTAATTGTTCTTCGGGTGTTCTTGAGCCAAAAGATGCAATAAATAAAGCAGGATTTATAGCCCCCGCAGCAATGTCAGGAGTTAGCCCTCCTAATGAGTTGGCTAATTGAGCAGGAGTAGTTTCGGGAACGTAACCGAATAACTTTTCTTTGTTATATTCGGTCAACATTTTTTCGTAGACCTGCTTTTCGTCCAACCCGATAGTTAAACCCGCTTCATAAATTCCATTTAGGCTATGCTCTAAACCTTTCATGTAGGCAATAGCAACATTGCTTCCGTCATTACTTTGCTCCAAAGACTTTATCAGTTCTTCTTCATACATCGGTGTCCCTGTAAGTGAAGAAAGATACTGTTGCTTGTCTTCGGGCAATTTTTTAACCAAAGCGTCATTGACAAACGAATTATACTTTTGTATTTCTTCTGTGGCTTGTTGAATATATTGCTTGTCGTCCTGCAACATATTATAGGCGTCACCAACCGTCATGTCTGTTTTGGGTAGCTTTGGCAGTTCTCCTTCAAATGGCACTAACTGTTCACCAACTCTCGGTGCGGGTAATACTCCTTGATAAACTCTTTGGTCATTATCTAATCGAACTCCCTCAAAGTCTGTATCGTTTAATTTCTTTGATTTAAGAGCGTCAATCTTTGATTTGAGTTCTTCTGTTGGTTCTTCGGAATACGCTTGATTTAATACGTCTAATTGCTGTATTGGCTGAAAAGAAGAAAGATACTGTGACGAAACAAATTTGTCGGCTGCATCTTGCTTAATTACGTCAACGTCAGTTTTTACCCTACCTAAAACCTGTTCTTCTGATTCGGGAACAGGGAATTGATTTACAAGCCCCTCTACGATTCCTTTTTCTTTTGGCTTTACGGTGTAGTCAAGTAATGGCTTTTTAATGAATTGCTGACTTGCCGCATCCCATACGCCAACAATAGGCTTCCCACCACGAAGTAATTTATAGCTTCCGCCAGAAACTAAGTCCTTGTAGTTTGCTCTATCAGACTGATACGAAGCAGGTAAATCAATCGGCTCGGTATTCTCCGATGAAAGCGGTATATCCTGCTTTACAGGCTCGGATAAATCGGGCGAACCATTCTCTAAAGACGGTGTAGAATTTTTTTTTTCACCAATGGACTTTCCACCGAACTCCGCAAATGGGTCTTGGCTTGTTGCGGATACCTGTGTTCCGCCAAATTCTGCAAATGGGTCTTTATCTTCCATTACTGTTTTATTGCTTTTGGATATTTTGCTTTAAATGATTCCCAATTATCAGAAGGTATTTCCCCAACTTTACCATCTAAAATAACCTTAATTTTATTCGTTGACTTGGCTTCTTTTTTCTCATAAACAGGAGTTCCTTCTTTTGAGAGTGTAGACTTAAATCCTTCTACTGGCTCTTGCTTGGTCAAAGATACTTTATTTTTCGTAGTTGATGTTTGTGTTGGAGTAACTATTCCTGTTGCACTTACATCTTTATACTTTTTGGCAGAGTTTTTCAGATAGTTAAATGCTTTAGCGGGGTCGGGCTTATCCTTGCTTCCCGCAAAGTTATAAGTCCACAACTGTTCTGGGAACTGCTGTGCCGAAACTTTCATGGAATATACATCGCCATTCGGGTCGTCCTCTACATCTTGGTCAGTTCTAATCTCATAGATATTTGGGTTAGCCCTATTAATTCTAACTGCAACAATTCTATTAGGGACTGTTTCCGTAGATACAATAGTTGGCTTGCCACCTATATCCCTTACCTCTTTTGGAACCTGCCTTGTTCCAAATAAAACGCCTGCTAATTTTGTAGAATATAGGTAATTGTCTTTTAAGTATGGAGTTCCCTCTATTGACTTTTGGAATACCTCTGGGTTTAATTCAGCCAACCCTTGAACGGTTTGATATAAAGCATCGGAACTCTTTTGTTCAACTACATCTTTTGCCATCTCATTTCTTTCTGGTGTAAATGAAACGTCAGACACTTCATCTTTTTGTCCCGCAAATGGCTTAAATTTCTCGTAAACAAAAGCGGTCTTAGCATCCACAGGGCTTCCGCTTGTTTTGCTTTGAATGGCAGCTAAATCGGAGTAAAACTTTTTATCTGCGTCGGATAGCGTTTGAAAGTTTTTATCCACATCAACCGAGTTATTCAGCATCACTCCTTTACTCAAATCCCAAAGTCTTGAATCGGGTAGTGTTTTTTTGGTAACGGTTTTTCTAATTCCATTTTCTTCTTTTACATCTTCCTTTACGTCAAAGATATTTTCTTTCGCTGCGTTCCACGTTTCATTAATCACCTTTTGTAGTGGCGGAACTCCTTCTACATATAGCTTAGTCCAGTCTGCCGTTTTGTTTCTTTGCTCGAATGGTATAGATGCGTATTTAAAACTTCTGTCTTGTGTGGCAGAAACGTCACCGTTTTTTTCTACTGCTAATTGGTTGGCTTTTGCTATGTTTTCTCTTTGCGATTTACTCACCTGCATATCCAACTGCAATTTATCCGCCATGCGCTGATACATCGAGTACCATTGCCTGCCACTTGGAGAACTTGGGTCAACTCCTGCCTTTAGCCCCTCTTTCATAAAGTCTTCTAAGCCCTGTATTCTATCGTGGAAATATTCTGTGTCGGTATCTAATATACCTTCCGTATCAAGTTTTAAATCTTTAAATAGATTGGCGGTAGCAGCCTTTTTTTGTTGGTCTTCAATAAATTGACGCTTTCTAGCTTCATCTAACCTTGCAAGGTTTTGAGAATGATAATCAGTTGCTTTTTCAAAATACACCGCTCCAACTCCTTGTGGGTTAGATGCTGTTGATACTCCGTAAGAATTTGCTTCTTGTGGCATTTTTATTTTCCTTTACTGTTATCTATAATAATCAAAACTTAAACATTGTATTCCATATATTACCACTATCAGAATCACTACTGATAGAAGATTGACCCAAAGAAGACATATCAATAGGCGTTTCGGCAGAATTACCACCTAATAATGACTGCAAATAATTACTCCACATAGCATCTTTTTTTTCTTGTTGCGCGTTTGCCGTAAGTGAACTGGCTGTTGATGTTACGCTTCCGATTATTTTATCTATTGAGTTTACTTTATTGTAAGTAGCTGCGTTTTCTAAAGCAGCAGCAGCGTTTAACCCCTCTCGTTTCCACACATCGCGCCTGTCCTCTAAACCTCTTTTTTGTAAGCCTGTCTGCCAAAGCGCATCTCTTACTTCTTTGTTTCTTTCAGCTTTGTAAGCCATATCCGATAGTCCTAATTGATTGAGTGCTTGATTTTCTTGACCAACGGCAGCACTCATAGCTGCAAGTGTAGCAGCGCCACTTGGAGAACTTTCTAAAATAGCGCGTAAGTTGTTAGCTGATTTTTGTCCTAATTGTTCTTTCCACAATCCAAGTCCGGGTAGCCCACTCAATTCTGCCATCTTCGCAGATTGCAAGGATTGACGGAACTCTGGGTTAAGCGCATCGGGCTTTAATCCCATTGCTTCTTTTCTTGCACGGGCAGCCTGTTCAGCTTGCTTTTTAGCTTCTTCACCCTCCAATACACCACCAACTATTCCGCCAATAGCCGAAACTGCTGGCCCAATATACGGAATCATCCCTCCAATTCCGCTAATGCTTTTTACTATTCCTGATGCTTCCATGTTATTTCAATTTTGTTCTTTGTGAAATTGCGTAAACAGAACTATACCCATACAATACAACTTCTCCTTCATAATCATTTTCAAGTGCCACACTTATTGCTTCACTTCTCAACATTCTTCCGTTGATTATAGGGTCTGCAATATTAGGTGTAGTAGCATCTCTTTTATAGTCTGCAAAAAAAGCATTTTCTCTTTTTACAAAGTTAATACTTTTTAACCGAGAAACCTGACCATAAAGGTTAGTTATTAAATTACTGAACCAATTATTCCCACCGTCTGACTGCCTGCTTCTCAACCAAAGCGATTGCCATACTTTCATGACTAAAGGTTCTTGATTAAAAACGGGTGTTATCTTAGTGGTGTATTGTGTTCCGTAAAACTTATTGTAGTTACTTGTTTTGTCGTGTAGCCAAATTCTGCCGTTCACAAAAGAAACAATTCCGTTTCCTAATTGTGAATAATTTTCGGGAGTAAAGTCATAGAACGTCTGCCATCTTTGTTTAGGCGTTACATCGTTTCCGTTGAACCACGAAACGGTTTCGGGTATAGAGTATTTGACATTTACTTCATCGCCTATTCTAAATGAATGTGCTGTTCTGAATGTAACAATACTTCCGTCTTCTGTTTGAGATATTCCAGTAACCAAAGCAGGATATGTTTGCCATACTCCGTTCACTAAAACAGATACGTCAATAATTGAACCTGTTGTTGGCAGTAACGAGCCTTCCGAAAATAAAACTCCGATAGAATATCCAGACGGTAAAACGCCTCTTGAAACAACCGAGCCATCGTAAGTGTAGTTTCTCCAAATGGTCAAAATAAGTTCCTCGTGGAACCTATCGTAAACAGAAACAACTTCACTTACTCCATCCAAACTTAATTGGCGGAAATAGTTTTTCATTTTAACGTCACTGATAGCAGATTCTCCATCGCCCTGATACTTAAATACGTCACCTCTTTGAGAATGATACCCAAATAATTGCCCGTTGTTTATGAATACGCTTCCCGCGTGGTCTGTTCCCAATGTCTTAGCGTGTGGGTATTGCGTCCCAAAAAACTGGTCGGCTATGGCTAATACTCCTTGCCCTTGTGTGGCTTGCTGAAAAGTAACTACTTGAATATAATTGCTTACTTCTCTTTGAGTAGATACCGCAACTACGGTTTGATTTATCGAAACAAGCCTTTTAATTGCTCCGCTATTTCTGTCAAGTTCTTTTTCATTCAAAGCCTCGAATCCCGATAGCCCGTTTACGGCAGTGGATGGTATGTATTGATTACTTGCTTTCAATAACATCGGCCTGCGTATCTGGCGGAAATTCGGGTCAACAACTCCTATTCTTCCGATGTCTTGTGCTTCTGATGTGTAAAAGTCGGAAACAGAAGCGTCCTCAATTACAACTGGATATGCAGCAGCGAATTTGGTTGTTTCGTCATTTACAATAATAGTTCTGCCTCTCCAGTAAGTATCTCCATTTGACAATACTGTGCTTAGATTTTGCGGAACTCCATTTACTACATCTATCACTTCACCAACTTCGTAATATATTTGCTCGTCCGAAGTTGCTACTGACTTAGGATTGAATATCTCAAATACAGTTCCCGATAATATTTCTTGACCAAATCCTTCTGGTTTTATAATAACAGATTGAGTTGCTGAATCGTAATTGGTTATCTCAAAATCATTCAGTCCGTTTATTGGGTTCAAAGAACGGTCATACATTAAGCGAAGTCTATCCCCTGCCTGATATGTATACCCTACTTGCGATGCTGGATTCTGTGCGCTGTAATCAATTATATTCTTAATGGAAATTTTGATAGCAACCGCATCAACGTTTTGAAAAGATGTTTGTATTTCGGGGGTTGTTTCAGTGGCTACCGCACTCAAATAAGTAACTTCATTTGCTATCCACTGTAAATATCTCCCATAAATAGAGTTCTTAGTCCTCATCCATTGCATAGTAGATACCCAATCTGGGAATGTCGTTGTTGGCGCTAATACAAGTTTTATAGACGGCTTCCCGTATTTAAAAGTATTTGCAGGGTAAATTGTCCCACCAAAATCTTCAATGGAATATTTGCCTAAATCTTCTGTAACGAATGGGATATATATTTCAACTGCATTTACCACAGAACACAATCTGCCTGCTGTGTCATAGAGCCTTAGCCCGTATGTATAATTTCCACCTCGTTTATGTGCTTTTTTAGATGGATTATTTTGTTCGTCAATAATAAAATCTGGAACAAGAAACGCTGCGGTAGGCGAATAAGGAGGTGGCGTATTTGTTATGTTAGCCGCTATTGGAGTTATTAAAACTTGGGAATATTCTTGCCCGTTAGGATATATTGGCGAACAGGCTACCCCTAATGAAAATATTAAATTATCAACAATTCGTTCTGTTCCGTTTGTTATGGTGGAATATCCAATAGGGAAATTTGTGAGATTTGGAGTAATCATGTCGCCCCAAGCAAGTATATCATATTGCCCATTGGTGTCCGTAACGTCTACTCTGCCAGTTTCATATATCACCGATACATCAGAAATAGCGCCTCCATTAGTATCAACTACTTCTCCTTCTAAAAATGTAGAGCAATTTGGTCGCGCACTTGAGTTATCTGTCGAAATAACGCATATAACCAACCCTAAATCATAGGGAGCTGGTAGATACGTTGCTCCTTGCGTATTGTATTGTTGTAATGTTTTTTCAAATAAATTAGATACCGTTCCTATATTTATAATAGACGTATTGGTTATTACCTCACCATTTATAGAATGTGCCCTAATATTAAATTGCCCGTAATTGGCGGCAATTCCCCTTATACCGAAAAAATATCCGTTGTGGTCTGTCGTGCAACACTCTTGCCATTTAAGCTCCCAATTAGGATTTGATGTTGGTAGCCCATCTAATGCACTATAAAAAACCAAAGCCCTTTCAACGGAAACTCCATTGTATCCAACTCCATTTACATCTGTATTCCCAAGCGAATCGTATAAGTATCCGCAAATAGGTTGCCACCAATCAGTTTGCTCCCCACCTATTGATGCGTCATAAGGTGGCGCTAAATCGGTTATTACAAATGTCCCCGCATGGTCTATGTTTGCTCCATTTACGGTAAATTTTATTTCTTTCTTTGCCTCAAATTGATTTAATGGGTCTTCGCCTGCGGGAACTATTCCGCACACATTTGCACTTGTCTTTTGAAAAGAAACGCCAGAACTCAAATTGTAATTAAAGCCTTTCCCAAGTTTATCTCCAAATGAACACCAATTAGACGCCACCCTAGCAACATATTCTCCATCAGGAACAAGCAATGTGACTTCGCTATATAAGTCATTGCCGTCATACAAATAAGCGCCAATAGCATCCTTCCTTCCATCAGTAGATGTATCTAATGCGCCAAATGAATCAACTGGAAGCCCTACGTCAATTTGCTTAGATACGCCAAAATAAGGAGTACCTGCAAGATATATAGGAAACCCTCCTTCTGGTATTCTTTGGTCGTATGTGCTTTCCATTCCATCTCGTATTCCAAAATCTCCGCCTCCAGCAGCACCAAACCCGCCACCCCCAAAAAATGGATAGTCGTTTTCGGTTCTTGTTATATCGTGGAATATGCCCCCTCTAACTAAGTTGTAATTAGGATACCAAAACGGATACTTGGATTCATTCGGGAACATTTGATAAAATGTATATCCAACTCCTTGTTGTTCACTATCCCCTAGTCCGTAAGTCAATATTCTAACTCGTATTTTAACTTCCCATAGTTTCGGGTTTGGGTTATCGCCAAAATCAATTTGCGCTTTTGCATCAACACAATCAGGTGGATTGTATCCCGTCAAACAATCCCCCTCTATGATTCTATTTTCTTTAAATACTTCCGCACCACTTTGCAAAGGCACATCATCAAATAACTTAGCAGCAGTAGTAGCATCAACGGGGTTGGATATAATGTTATTGTAAAAGTTGAAATGCGTTACCCACGTATTGTTTGTGTAGTCGTAATCTAAAAAGTCGCATGGCTCTAATGTAATTACCGCTCTGTCTGCGCCTGTGTTTAATTCTCTTGCTATGAAACGAATCTTTTTCAGCAACACCAAAACCAACGGGTCAAAAGTTGTCGGGTCGTTGAAATTAACGTCTATGTAATTATATTCCTGTCCGCTTGTTCCGTTGCAACCTAAATTGTTTATAGGTATTTGTGACCAAACGCCTAATGCACTTTCTTCTTTGTCGTCATACAGATACTCTAATCGGAATTGAAACACTTTCTTTTGAACGTAATTAGGCTCGTAAGAAGCATCTTTCTCGAATAAAGGTTGCGGTGCTTGTAGCGGAGGATATTTGCATCGGTCAAAATACTCGTCTATCAACGTTGCTCCATACCAGTTCCCCGCGCTGATTAAAAATAAATCAGTGTCAGATTCAATAGTCCAAACTTCTCCTGCCGTGTTTTCAACAAACTCTAATTTACAGTCACAACTTACTGCCGTTACTGGAACGTTATTCAAACCGTTTATATAGGCTGAAATGTCGGCAATTATTGTTTCCCGATTAGTCTGGTCACTCAATCCTACAACCGTAGTGTTTATAACATTACCCGAAAAGTTCTTAAAAGTAAAACTAACCGTAGGCGGGAAGTCGCAAGTAACAGGAAGATAAATATTCCAAGACTTGTTTTTATTGACTACGTTTCCTTTAGTGAGATTTATCTTGTGAGGAACGGGGTCGCACCAATATAATAAGTCACCACTAACGGCAGCTTCCGAGCCTTGCGGGTCGTCATACACTACAAAGGCGCTTGTTATCCTTGTCTGCCTGCCCCAGTTAAACGGATACAAAATAACCTGTTGAATCTCCCCGTATGGATTATCTGGGTCTGTGTTTTTCGGATAGTATCGAAGTATCTGATGATTGTTATTCGAGTTCCAAACAAAAAATATAACCGTCCCGTAAACAGCGTCTTCAATCGCTCCTATACATCGGTTTGTGCCTACTGGATAAACGTCATTGGAATAAGGCAAAACATACTTCGTAGGGTTTATCATGCCCATAACGTTAGTCAAAGAGCCTCCACGATTCGCTTTGTTTATAGCGTTCCGTATGTTTTTGGCAAACTTATAATCACCGACAGGAATATTTCTATCCTCATCGTCAACGTTCAATCCGCCTATCCCGTTATCGTTTTCAATCTCTTGCATTACTTCTTAGGAATTGCACTGTCTGTTGAATAAACTAAAACTGCTTTCTTTTTCATCACCCTTTATTTCCTTGATAGCAATATGACCTGAATAATTCTACCCATTCGTGCTTATTGAATGCGTTGTTATTTGAGTTCAAATCTCTTACTGTTTGATACCATCTTACTCTGGCGTTACCAGATTCTCTCCTGTAACTTGCATCTGGCGACCAATATTTTCTTTCATAATCCATCCATTGCACCAGCGGTTCTATTAATTTTTCAGGAACCATAGCGTTACCCATGTCGTTCAAAAAATCTCCAACGTATTCCAATACGCAAGAATCACATTCAACACAATGGTCGAAAATTATCTGTTGGTTATGCCAGTCAATTTTATATCCTCCCGAATAATTACCCGGCCCTATTGCGTAACTTCCTACTGAATAGGAAAAGCTATACGGCTGACCAAAAACAGGAAACGCCCAAAATGAATTACCTTCTGCATTTTGATTTGACGCACAGCTAAAGCAGTTGTTTATGCTCTCTGCGGTGCAGTCGCACTTTTCTTCGTGAGGCAAACACAAAGCGTCATTTTTATCAAACGGAATCATTATTCCGCAACGACACACGCCTATTCTAATCAATTCAACAAAGTCAATCGGCAAATTAGCTTTGTGGTCTACAATGTCTAGTTTAACTGCTTTTACAAGAATCTGAACCTGACCTAAATCACGTAGTTTGCGATAGCCGTCAGTAGCGAACTGCAACAACTGTTGAAAGTGTTGTGTTCCTACTATACCCGATTTAATCGAGTAGTTTTCTACGATGTAAGTTAAGTTCCTCATTAGTTGCTAGCGTTGTCAATAAGTTTATCTTCCTTTATTTGTAATTGCTCCATAAATGCTTGCTTTGTTTTGTCAAGCAATATAGCAGCAAATTCTCCTGTGCATGGCAAAAAATCTGTTTCCGATAACGCAAGCAATGTAGGAATGTATGTGATTAATACTTCCGTGTAAACATTGGCAGGCATATTATTCCACCAGATAGTCTTGCCCTCTACTTCATACCCTATCATTCCACCAAGATTAGAACTCTCTAAAGAGCCATAAGTTACGCTTGCGCCTAATCTTTGGTTGATAAAATAATTACTTCCCGTGTTTGCTTTTTTCGGTCTGATTACCCGAATCCCTGAATTATTTTCAAACGTCACATAGTCCGTAGGGATAGTGCTTACATATCTTTCTCTTGATTCATCAAAAGCGATAGATAGATTTCGAGTGATGTAGTAAACGTCATTAAACTCGTAAGGCGAATTGCCTGCACGTATTTGTGTTTGTCCGCTTGCTATGACACCACCACTTGCTAATACTCCCATCAATTCAGTTCGTATAGCATCTAAGCGAACTATGACATTCCTTCTGTCAAGTTTTTTGTCTACGGACGAATATCCAAGTTCGGTTATTATTTCATCGGCTATAACACCTATTGACTTATTCATTATTGACCTGATTTAATTCGTGAATCCGATACTGCAACAAGTTCGCCATCCCTCAAGAATATGCCGTAGTATTTAAGCACAATGTTAGCAATGTTTTCCCAGTCGTTGTTAGGGAACTCTAATTGAACCGAAGTAGCAGAGTTATAAACAGGCTCGTCATTTACCACTGTATACCCCCAAACTGGAGTAACAGGGTATCTGACATAACTTAAAGTAATTCCTGTAATATCGGACGGGTCTACAAGTATCTGATTATTCAGATAAGTAGCTATCGGATATTCTAAAGTAGGGAAAGTTATGTAGTTGTTTAATCTTATTGCCCTCTCTCCAAGCGTAACAAATTCCATCGGCTGAACCGTAGCGGAGTTTTGCCCGTTGATTTGCTCTACATAAAGATAGTCGGTATTTCCCCAAGCAGCAAAGTTCGTGGGTAAGCTAAATCCGTTACCTGTTTTCGGGATAGTTGTTGATACAATAAACGGTCTTAATGAATCGCTTATGGATTGTGTGGCTTGAAATTGCTGTGGTGCTTCTCTTTGCTGAACGGTGTATAATTCAGTTAGCCCTAGCTTAACGCGCAGATATTCCTGTTGCGCTGCGTTGATAGCTATGTTAAACTCACTTGGACTAATAGAGCCTGACTGCTGCTTATTAGCAATGAAATTCACATACTCGTAAACTGAATTTATATTTGCGAACATTCCTAATAATTAAGCCATTTTGATAAAGTCGAGTTCCATTTAACTTTTGCTGTTCCGTATTGCGCTAAAGCCGAAGGTAGTCCAGCAGTTGTTCCGCCCGATACCCTTACGCTCCACAAAACACTTGTCAATACCTGTGTGGTAGTTAGTTCAACTATCTGCCCCGAATAAGGACTTGCGGGTAAAATGATTGTCAAAACGGCTAATGTTCCCGCAGGATTGATTACATTCTGTGAGGTTGTTATCTGAATTGAATCGCCCGTTAGTGGTGTGAAATTAGTTTCTGCGTATATTGGAATTGAACGAGGCACAAAATTACCCGTTCCCGAAGTGTCCGTCAAAACATAGTTTACTGCCGAAGTTACATTTGGCAAGTAGATAGAGCGTATTCCCGCAATAGCAAGTTGATTGGCGGATGCTGATGCGGATGTTCCTATGGCAATAGAATTTGATGCCGCAAATGCAGCTTGACCTATTGATATTGAATTGCTCGATGATGAAGTTGCGCAGTCCGCTTCATACCCTATTATAATATTATTGTCGCCAGAAGCAAGGCTATTGCCAGTCCCTGCGCCAACCAATACATTGTTTGAACCTGTAGTAATTTGGTTCCCAGAAAATTTCCCACATGATGTATTGCTAGAGCCAGATGTTAATGTCGCCAAAGAGGATAGCCCTATTGCTGTATTGTAAATTCCAGATGCGTTTGACGAAAGAGCATCCCTCCCTATAGATACCGTCCCAGAACTATTGAATCCAGAGTATGAATCTTCGCCAAAATAAATACCGCCATTATTTAATCTACCTACCTCCAATGAATTGTATTTAAATACCAAATCGGTGGCATCTGTAGTTCCTAAGAAATTAGTTCCTGCCGTAAACCCAGCGTTTCCTGTTGAACACCACGGAGTGCATCCCCAACCTAATTGACCGCTTGTGTCAATGGCTATTGCTGAATTACCAACACTTATTGCCGATGTCGGAGCAACATAAGTTTTTCCGTAAAATTTAGCGGTATCATTGAAATTTGCCCGTGCGTTGAAATTTACAGACGAAGCAAAATTCTTTAAATCATCTAATGAAGCACAGTAGGTTACTTTTTTACTCGGAGAGCCCGCATCCCAAACAACACTAAAATTGATGTAGAATTTTTTAATTCCGCTATAAGTTGCTAAAGGAGTTTCGCCAAATAAATTGACATTTGTTTTAGTTGCTAATGTTAAGTCGGTAGCGTCAAATATTACGTTCCACGTAGAATTTGCGGGAGGTAAAGTTGCGTAGGTTAAAGTGTAGGTATTTGAACCTAAATTAACCGCGCCCGATGTGGTCACGTAAAATGTCTGACTTGCTACCTGATAATAAGTCAGGTTGTTTATTGTCTGCCCTCCTGCGGGTATGTAATAAGTCGGAGGATAATTGGGAGCAGCAAATAAAGCAAAGTCTAAAAATAAAAGTATCGCTAAAATAGTTCTCATACAGTTGTTAGTTTTTCTGATTGGTAAATTTGAAGTGAAATATCTCCTGTGGTAACGCTCTTTGCCTGTGCGCTTATTGTGTAGTTATTAGCAGAGAAATCTACGCCTGCACCACCTATGTCGGCTACTTGCTTTTGTAGTATCCTTGCTACCGAATCGTATGTCCCGCTTCCAAGTTCATAAGCAATTACCTTAGAAATAACCCGTAAATACATTGCTCCTGCCGTGTTGTCTTTCAGAATTATTTCAGTCTGAAATTCAATTTGAGTATCTGATGCGTTTCCAGTAGATGTTTCTACTAAAGATACATTCGATAGCCCAGTTCCGTTAATCAATAATTGTTGAAAAATAAATACTTCCGTAGGGCTACTTGTTAATTTATAAACAGCAGATAGCTTAATTGAATCTCCAACGTTCACCAAGTTTTTCAACTGATTAGTGTGGTCGGTAGTAAATGAAGATAGTGTTTCGTAGCTTCCGTTTGTTGTAGTTGCTACCGATGCTACTTTGCCCGCCACAAGTGGGCCGCTAAATATTAGTCCCCCTCCGTTTTGTCCGTCAGAGCCAGCAGGGCCAGTTTCCCCTGTTTCTCCGATTGGGCCTTGTGGGCCAGTTGCGCCAGTTGGGCCTTGTAAGATATTGCTTGCCGTAGCGGGTGCAGGGTCTTCACTACATCCGCAATTACAACCGTCTGTGCAGAAAGGTTTAGCCGTAGCGTAGAATTTCTGCGTTAAATCAGCTACGTCAGGACTTGCCTCACAAAGATAGGTTGCTTGAATTAAGCTATAATAATTTGAACACAAAGTAAATTTAGTAAGATACTGTGACGCTAATGTAGGATTGTCGTTCTTGTATGTGTTGTAGCCTGTTTCTAAAACATCTAAACAGCATTTCAACGCGCATAAACTGTTTTGGCAGTCAACTCTTTTTTCTGCTGCCACAGTCGCCCGTGTGATATATGTATTACCGCTTCTTGTATATGTAATAACCGAAGTTAATCGAGCCTCGTATGTAGCGTTAGTCCACAAAGCATTTGACGGACTTCCTAAAATAACAATAGCGGCATTTGCAGTTACGTTACTTTGCCCTGCTACTGCTGGAGGATATACGGTGTGTGTCCTTACGATAGATGATACGGTGTAATTTGCCAATCCATAATCAGATGTGTCGGTAGATGTATAGGTAAGCGGAGAAGCGCAGTTAAACGTTTCTTCCAAACTTAAAGTTCTTACTATCCCAACAGGCAATTCAACCGAAATTGACTTATACGCATAAATCGGAGTTGACGGAGAACTCGCTAAAACAACTTTTACTTTTATCTGAACGGTATAACTTCCTTGAATCGGGTAAGTTGTTCCTGCGTAATTGAACAAAGTGTAATCCGCTACCGTGTCGCTTGTCAGGTCTGCATCGGGGCTTGAAAAATCATCCGCCTGATAACCTGCATTTTGATAAGGATATTGCCCGACAGGGTCAATAACTTGATAGATTAACTCTGCCGTATCTCCCGCACCAGAACTAACTCCTAAAGAAGCCCAGTCGGTTGTGTCCGTCCAGTTAGCAAAGTTTATAGGCGCAGTAGAATTGAGAAGGTCAAAAGTATTCTCAATGGTTAGCGCGTTCGCTATTTGTGATGATGTTGGCATTTCATTTTATTTAAAAGGGGCGTGAGATGCCTATTGACATAACACACCCCTTTTGGTTTTTTTTAAAAACTACTACTAATTCCCTGATAATTTAAGGAACAGCTTTAATTCGGTGTCTAATTCTTGCGCTACATCAACTTCACTTCTTAGGAAGTTTGTAGCAAACCAATCCTGCCAATTCGATTCTTTCCCTCTCGGAATATCGGTTATTTTGCGCTTCTTCACTTCTGCTTTCACTTGGTCGCCCCAGAAAATAGTCTTTCCGTCACGCTTGATGATTCCATGCTCTAACGCTTGAACTACCTTACTCACAATATCCAAAGCCGCGTCATTCATCTTATCTAAAGCATCTTGCGGAGCGTTTTTACAGAACTCATACAAGCGAGCCATAATATCGTTCCATTCGCCCAACTCTGATTTTTCAGCAAAGTCTGTGTACCCTAATGATTCGTAGAACGCGCGAAGTTGTTTCTTGTTCTTGTCTTTTAGCTCACGAACCTTACTGATAGCTTCTGCTTCTAACTCGATATTCTGAACCGTTTTCTTTGACAGTTCGCTTGGACGCGCAAATCTAAATTCAGGAACTTCACCCGCAGCTTCGCTCAATTCATTTTTAGAATGATACAAACAGAACAGGAATAAAGCCTTATCCTTTGATGCGTCAAATGTCAGGTTATGTGCAAAGAACGTTATAAAGTTAGGAGAGAACTCCTTACGATAACCCATACCGCCTCTATTGGCAATGTCCTGAACAGTCTTATAGTATCTCAAAACTCCTTCTCCCAAATCGGGTAAAACGGTTCTATTAAACGATGGCAGTTGGTTTTCGCCACCCATCTTCTGAAGCGTTTTCCCTTTCCCTAATGCACGGAAAGGTTGTGCGTTCATGCGGGTAAAGGTTACGATTTTACTCTTACCTTTAGGCATATACTTTTCTACAAGTTTTTCTACTACTGAATTTTCTAAGACTTGGTCATTCCAGAGAATTGGCATAAATTGGTTTTAGTGTGAAAAATACCCCCGATGAATTTCTATCATCGGGGGATATGTTAAAGTTAAGCTGGCTTAACTCGTTGTATGTTTTGCGCTCCGAAGTATTCAGTTCCCCATTGTCCTAACATATTGATGTTTACTTCATCCACACCGTTTGTCGGAGTAGAAGCAAGCATACCTGTTTCAACAGCTAAGAACGCACGGTTCCATTTGAAGTTCTTCTTGTAGGTCATGCAGAAGCGGTCACGAAGTGTTCCTGCTGCATCAGCACTCTTGGTAAGAGGGATGGCAAAACCGTATCCGCTTTGTTTAAATCCTGCTGCACCACCAGTTACATCTAATCCCCATTGTCCGACAGGAACGATTTCAAACAAGTGACCTGCAAAATTTACATGGCTGAACTGAATGTCAATACCCAACTGTTTAGCGTAGTTCTCATATCCTGCGGTAAACAATGTAGAGAAGGTTGTGCTTCCTGCATTTGCTAACACGTTAGGGTTTTGGGCCAACACATCGCTTGCGCCAGTTTGGATAGAATCGTAAAGGTCAGGTGCTACCATGAACATGAAGTGTGAGCCACTCGCCTGTTTAGCAGCGTAGCGTTTCATTTCTTTGAACTCGTTGATACCGAAGTTACCGCCTACATATTGTGTAGTGTTACCTTGTGTATCAGCAACGTAGTTCATTGAATACATCATGCTTTGAGGAACCGAACCAGTGTTGTTGTTGTATGGGTTCCAGATGGCAGAGTTACCTACCTGCTCCCAGAAACGGAACTCGGCATCGAAATAACCAGATGAATAGGTATCGCGCATATTGCCGAATTGGTCTTTGTCAAACCACAATTCGTTGGTTACGGCACTACCTGTTCCTGACCAGTTTTCACGAATTATCTGCAAAGGATATTGCAATAACTCACGACCAGTATCAGCAGGTGCCATTGGGCTTGAACCCTCTACCTGCGCGTTGGCTATAATCCACAAAGCATCACCCGCAGTTACGCTAAGTGTGTAAGTCGGGTCAAGCGGAGTTACAGTTACCGAAGTGCCTGTTACGTCTGTTACAATACCAGAGGTCGAGTTTTTGAATAATACCACGTTTGTTTCGCGTGGGTAGATGTTGCCGTTAGTTACGTCATTGGCAGAAACGGTGAAAGTAAGCGTTTGTCCTGCGCCACCTGCTGTCGCGTTAGCAGCAGCATGAACGTTTGGTTGCAACCAGCCTGCTTCAAAGTGTTCAGCCATTTCCCCCTTGATTTCGCGCATTAAGCCCATTGTCTTAAATACGTTCATTGGAAGGATATACTTACGGTTGTAGAAAATAATGTTGCTTATCTGTGGTTTCGCTACCTCGAAAAACGACTGCATCGCGGTCGTGTTCTGGAACGAGGTGGCATTTTGTTGTGTGATACTCATTTTTAGGAGTGTTTAGTTGTTTAGTAATTTGTTATCTATTACGTTTTGCTGCCGATACCTCATGCTGTAAAAACGCTTCCTCCATTGATAACTTAGGCGCTGCAAATTGTGAACCTGTTCCCGCAACAACTGGGTTGTGAATGATTCTTTGAAACGCTTCGGTTTGCTTACTCAACACATCATTCACTGCTACTTGCAGGATTTTTGTGCCGTGATTAGCCCATATTAGCCCGTTTAAATAAGACTGGACTTGCCTTAATCCTTCTTGTGTTGGCTGTATGCCACTCTGTATAGCAGCGTCAATAGCTGATTGAGTGAGCGTTTGGAGGTCGTTTTCAGGAACAACGTAGCTATATGGTAGCTCGACTTGTTCCTCACCTTTTTCTCCAGCCACCTTGAAAGATAGTTTGTCCTTAATCTCTTTTGCGGAGCTAAGTAGAACGTTGGAGTTGTTATACCACGTAGAACTAAGTTGCTTTACGGCTTCATCTTTCTTAGAATTATCCAACACTCCCGATGGATTTAATTGCTTAGATAGATATTCAGCCAAATGCGACTTTGCTTCTTGACCATCTTTCATCAAAGCTGCTTCGGCCAATGTAGCATTTACTTCGTTGAAAGAATCGTCTTTAAGTTCGTCCGCGACATGAACGTATTTGGAATCGTAATATGCGTTGATGTGTTTTTGCTCCCATTGAGGATTCTCAATTTCAAGTTTTAACTTGATGGCTTGTTCGGGAGTAAGTTCTTCGGCTTTTACGTCACCGAATTTAGTGATGGTTTTAAGGGATACGCCTTTAGCTAACCATTCATCTATATTTTTACCAGCTTCTGTTTTGTAAACAGGCTTGGTTTTTATTTCTTCTAATTCCTTATGGACTGTATCAAATTGTGAAAATCTTTCTTTTACAGTATTAACGTCCACTTCGCCAAATTCCTGTTTCCATCTTTCCTCAAATGGAGTTACGGTTGGTTGTTCTGATGGAGTTTCTACTACGGGCGCGTTTACAACTGGAGTTTCAACAACAGTAGGTTGTTCTATTGGTGTTTCAACAGCAGTTTCTTCTTTGTATTCGTCCGCTAAAGCGCTTCCTTCAAATTTGATTTGTTCAGCCATACTGCAAATGTAGTTATAAAGTTTTCAAATTACCAAATTTATTTTCAGGTATTTATATTAATTCACTTAAACCTTTACTTTAAGTGGCTATTCCAAACGGATTTTCGGCTTGCTTTTCTCTTATTTTAAGCCCAGATTTTACGCTTGCTGTATAAACCTGTGAGCCCGTTTTGTCATTTGTCATTGCTTGATTTCGCTTAATAATTTCACTTGTCAATCCAGTTTCGTAAAGCAAATCAATCTTTTTCTTATTGGCATATTCCTGAATTGCGCCCTGTGTAACAGCGTCAGCGTTTTGCATATTAGCTTGTGCCTGTCTGTCTATCGCCTCCATTCTCATATTATTGACTTCTTTCAGTGCCTTTCTTTGTTCAGCCTCCATCATAATACGAATAAGTTTCATATTGACACCCGCATTATTCAGTTGTTGGTATCTGATTGCAGCGCTAACCCACAATCCTCCGTTTTCAGGGGATGCCATATTAGAGAACGACTGATAGATAGCGGCATTTAATGCTTCTCTTTCTGCTGCCGTAGGCTTCGCTTGAACCTTGATTCCGAATTTATGCGGAACAACTGCTTTCGTTACGGCTTGCGCTTGTAATAGTCCATTGCCTAAAGCATCGGCATACCCGTTATACTCTCCTTGATATTGAACCAAAAGCCTTAATCTTTCACTGGCATCAATAGACATTTGTTCGCATAAGCCTAATAGGCCTGATGCCATTTGCGAGAACGAGTTCTTTGCGCCTTGTGCAGCTAATTTAGCCACCGAAGCAGCAGCCTGTGTATTAGGGTTGGACGAATCAACAAACTCGTTTAGCCCTGTCACTTTTATAATTCTGTCCTCGTAGAATTGAATTAATTTTATCCATGCGTCAATAGCCCGTAAGAACGGAGTGGACGTATCAAATGTTTCTATCGGGTCTTTCTTTAATGTCCGACCAAAATCATCCGCCAATCCCTCGTCTGCGTAAACTAACCTACCTGTTTCGTTTACTAATTCAATAGCGTGTTTAACAGTAAATGTTTCGCCCTGTCCTAATGAGATATTTTCCAAAGCGCGAACATTGATTTTATACCCCGATGGAATCTTGTAAGATACCTCTTGGTCAATCTTCTGCCATGTCATATAAATTTTCTTGGCAAATGCCTTTACTCTTTCGGCAGGTGGTTGATGTGCTATTCTATAATACTTTAAAGGACAAAGAGCGTATTTAATATCAAACGGGTCGCGGGTCTGGAAAGGAACTTTACCGTTATCCCAAACGTGGTCGGTATTTATAATCCACTTAGTTGTGTAGTAGTTGTGAATCATATACTCATCAACTTGCTTTACCGATTCAACGGGTGGGACAACCTTTGCGCCCGTATTGACATACTTCTTAGTCTTGTCGTTAAAATCGGCAGGCTGTGTGATTTTTTTCCCGAACTTTTCGGTAGTTGCTGTTTTGTGAACGTCCAATTCTTCCCAATAGCACTTCATTACAGGCACTTTGTAGTTATACCAGTAGTAAGCGTAGGTCGTGTCGGTGTTCACGTAATTTTGATACCCGTCATAGCTTTGTTGCCACGTTGGGTTCCCGAATCTGTTTTCGTAAGTCTTTGCTATTTGTTCGGCTTCGGCAATACTTATCTGTCCTTGCGAATCAATAAGTATTTCGTGGACGGTCATGGTATCTACATACCATATTCTGTTTGGGCGTGAAAGGTAATGTCCTCTGTAATCTTCTACCCCGCAGTTTACGGGGTCTATGTATTTGTATTTTATCCTACCCGCTTTGTCGTATTCAACATCAATAGCCATGCGCCCAACATCAAAAGCATCTTTTAATAGTTGCTTTTTAACGAATCTCCATTTGCTGTCATTCTGAATTATTTCATTTCCTAACTCTATTTCAAGTTCAGCCATTTCCTTAAATCCACCCAACATGAAATACATATCAATTTCTTCCTGACTTTCTGGACTGAAAGGCATTGCCGAATCTCCAGTTAGTTTTCTGCCCGCTAAATTGTTCAAAGCATCAGCCATCCCGCTTTGCTTCATTTTAAGCATGGCAATTTCTTTTAGCCGAGCATCTTCTTTTTTTGCTTTGGCTATCGGGTTGATAGTAGTTGCGGTTACTTCAAAATCAAGTTCTTCTAAATAGCCAACCACAATGTCCCGATATTTTGGCATTTCCGTAACGGGGTCGAAGTCGAGGTTTTTAAATAGCGGGTTTTTGTCTTTGTTGTTGATAGGTTTTTTACCGCCAACAAAAGCGGTTACGTCAAATCTTCCATTGCTCCAGTTGCGGTTGTCAATCCATCTTGACCTTGCGTTATTGCCGAAAGCGTTTTGGGTTATTGTGAAGTTGTTGAAATATATAGCCTTCGCAACTTGCAAGGCATAATATTTGGTTGACTTCTCCGCAGGGTCGGCAAAAATACTTGGGAAGTATGTAGGCTCCTGTGGCTTATAAAAATCTTTGTCGTTCATCTAACACACTTTTATGTTTTACAAAAGTATGTATTTATTTTCAATTAATTAGAGTTAGTTAATTAAAGTGTTACTTTAGGTAGATTTGACTTTCTTTTTTGAAAAATGAGCCAATGCTTTTTGGTAAGCAGTTAATTTTTTTTTCTTAGGTGGCTTTGTTTTAAATTTTGATTTTTTCTTAGCCACTATTGGCTTTTTTGCTTTTGGCTTTTTAAGCCCAAACTTAGCAAGTGTTTCTTTTGGTATAATATCCCTGTGCTGTTTCATGTGGCATCTTGGGCATAAGATTACTAAATCTGATGGCAACTCATTAAATATTCTTTCGTAAGTTTTGTGGTGTATTTGTAATACATTTAGCGGTTTTGATTTACCGCAATTCTCGCAAAAGCGGCCTCTTGACTGAATTAAATCAAGTTTAATTTCCGCCCATTCACTGCTTAATAAGTATTCTTTGTATTGTTGATTCAATTTCCAAATTAGTCCAAATAAATTATTTCATCTCCGTCACCGATTACGTATGGCTTTACTTTGCGCCTGCGCCTTAAAATATATCCGATAGCAAGTCCGATGAAAAATGTTATCATTTTATGTATGATGCTTCATTTATAAAAACCCCTTTCGCCATTTCATACCCGGACTTTTCAAAAGTATCTATGATATCCTTTATCGTGCATGGGCTTAATCGCTTCCTAAATTCATCTACTTCTGATTTTATGCAGTCACCAAGAACTTCGGTTATCAGTAAGTCAATAAGTAGAATGTTTTTATAGGTCATGCCTTGCTACAATGTCGTCTAATTCGATAAAGAAATACTTGTCAGGTAATATCGGGTTATTTAAGTCGTTCTCTACAAATATATCACAATGCTTCAAAGTATGAACTAAATCGCCATTTTTTAAATCAGAATCGCTTGGCGCGGCAAATATTTTAGCCATGTTCACCCTGTATTTTTCTTCGCCCAAGTCAACCAAAAGCAAAGAGCCAGACTTATAACCGTTCACTTTTGTGTTCACCCCGCCAACTTCTACGCTTTCTTCAACCGTTCCCTTGTCTATCGGAACCCCAATAACGTAGTCGTTGATAGGAATTATCTCGTCACCCCTTTTTATGAACAGAACATACTTTTCGGGAAGTATCATGTAGTAGCCATCTTCTTCTTTTATGGCAAGCGTTTCGTGCGCGAAGTATGCTTTTTTGAATCTTTCATCATTACTGCCAAAAGCCCTGTCTAATGAGTTTTTCCAAAGGTGGTTTCCAAAAAACACTATGTCCCCCTTCTGAATATACTTGCACCTTTCGGACGTTACAAGCACTTCTCCGTGAGTTGGGGCGTATCTCTGCGCCTCTTGTAAAGCACTGATATACAGCCCCGACCCTGTTTTTCGCGTGGTTTCTTCCGTGTATTCTGGCAGTTTTACCAGAACGTCTTTTCGCAATAATGATTGTATCATGGCACAAATTTATGAATCTTTTTTATATTTGCAACATGAAAAATGAGGAAACTTCAATAAAAATAATCACCATACCAGAGGCGGATTCTTATTTCAATTTTGCTATTGACTGTCGCAGGGACGTATCTTTTATCAATAAAGCGGTTAAGGCGGGTTCACTTAATTGGGGAAACGTGTTTGGCATAAAGGTAATCATCCTCGATTCTTTGGCTTATTCATTTAAGGAGAAATGTAAGTCCATTGATGCGTTCAAGCGTGAAAAGAAAGGAATAAAAAAAGCCACGTATTAGGTGGCTTCTCCAGATTCTTGGTGTCGTGCTTATAAATTCACTAACATTGTAATTTAACGACACAACCTGAAATTGGATTGGTTGGAGGCTTGTCAATGTAAGTGATTACTTCGGATTCCAAAGTAGGGAAATTGAATACTGGTCGGTAGGTAATGTTAATCATGCAACCTGATATAGTTCGTCTTGTGTTATCTCGTCCATTTTATTTCGCTTTAATTACCATCATTACCCCTTTCTGCTCCTTAACTTCAATCTCCATGCCTTTATCTTGTGCGTATTGTTGCACTAATAAATAGTCACGCTTGTTGATAGTCAACTGACCGCCACTGCGTAATTGCGCCAACCAAAGTTTTGAGTTATCTTTTTTCATATTCCGTATTTACATCTTACAAGTGACAATATCAATCCTGCGCCAAGAGCGACAACGCCAATGGCTATCAATATTTTGTGAAGTAATTTTACTAATGAGGTCATAATTATTTTGTTGCGCTTAAATTAGTCGCGTTAAGTAAAAAATCGGTGGATTGTTTCATCAGTTCCATAGCAATCATTTCTGAAAACTTTTTGTGCAATGCTTTAAAAATAACTTCATTTCCTAACCCCATATAAGATTCAGAAATTTCTTTCCTCCATTCAAAATTATCTACGTAATCTTTGATTTGATATTCTTTACCATTTAGCTCAAATTTTATATGGTAGATTACCCTATCCTTGATAATTTCATCTTGGAAATAAATAGCAACTGCTCTCAAAAAGTTTTGCTCAATCTTTATTGTGGCAATAATGTTTTGTTGAGCCTTTTCTTGCATCTCATTAAGCAACTGAACACTTTTGTCCGTTGGCGCTCTATTAATGGTTATGTTTTTCTCGTAAGGGACGCTTACTGTTTTAGTATGGTGGTGAGTTGTTGAAAATAATCCCATTGCCTTATGTTTAATTTGTTATCTCAAAGTTGAATCAATCGGAACCGCAGAGTGCATCTTCCAGCAGTTTTCGGTAGTTGTAACAATGTCGGCTTCCTTGCATCCGAAGAAGTAGGTTAGTCCTGTAATAAGGCATAGCGCAATCAGGGCTTTTTGAAATGGTTTCATGGTTTTGTTTTAGCGAGTTGAATTAATTTGTTTAGTGTAGCTGACCCATTGACGCGCCTACCATATTTCGGGTCGCACTTTATAACAAAATTACTAGTTATATCACTTACGCTCAAACACGGCTTATTTAGCAAAACGTATTCTTCGGCAAGTTCGCGAGTGGAGAAGTTGGTTCTGCCCTTATGATATGTTTCATAGTTTATGATATGTGCAGGGGCAGATTCTTCTACTCTCCAATGCTTTTGATTTACATGAAAGTAAATATCCCCATCGAAAACATCCTTACCGTCATTCGTTACAAATAATACCTGCTCTTTTTTGGGCTCAATATGCTGAATCTTTTCAAGAGATTTAGAAATAGCATCCATTGCCTTTTTCAGGTTATCGGTAAAATCTTGCCATTGTTGTGGTGTTAAGTTCATAGTATCTGTTTTAGTTGTTTCAAAATCTTATAAGCATCTTGCTTTGCTTCCATTACGTCCGTTCCTTCGCAGTTTGTTAAAAACATATCCCCGTTTTGTAAAACTACTTTCCATCTTCCGTCTTCCTGTTGTTCGGCATCGGAGGTGTGGATGAAGTTGGAGAAGTTGCTCATCTTTTTACTATTGCTTTTATTCCATACTCTTTTTGCAATACTGCCAATTTTGTATCAGCCCCGCACTTAAACTCCAGCTCAATGCTTATCGTTTTTTCACGACCCGAATCATCGTTCTTCCAAAAGTATTCGGGGTTGACCATGCTATACCCTCTACGTATCCCCCTAATCAATCCTTTCGAGTTTAAAATATGCAAGGACTTCTTAACCGATGAATCACAATACTTAACACTCCCATTTGTCAAAGCAGAAATCTTTTCCCTGAACTTACTTCTGAAATACGAATTTGTCGAAATCACATTATCCTCGTCCATTTCTTCTGCTATAAAATCCATTACGTCCCTCGTGCATGAACCAATACCAGCCAAAAGATAAAGGCAGTTGTGATACCTTTTAGTGTGAGAACAAACAACGGATTTGTAAGCATAGTCCGGCAAAATTGTTGTCGCCTTATCATCTACTTCAACTCTCCACTCCGTAGCGTATTTAATCGCTTTGTTCGCAAACTTCTTTTTCTTAGTTACCATTTAAGTATCCTAAAGGGTTGGTATTTTATACCCACAAAGGTAATTAAAATTATACTAACTCCAAATATTATTGCATTTATTTTCTCCCACAGTATAAAAAACCACACCTTTAAGTATAAAAAACCGACCCGAAAAACACCCTCAAACCTAATGAAATCGCCAATCTGACCCCTTAGACGCAAAAATGCACCGTTAATTCTTTAATCAAAAGGACTAGCCAATCTAACCAATGATATTAAGTAATCAACCATTCAATGCTGATAAATAGTTGCAAAAATGAACGTGAACAATGTTGTGTGGATGGAAGTAAGGGGTTACTCCCCATCCCACCCGTTCACATTCGGTTTACCAAGTCGCTTTATTTTACCCACCCCCCTCGATTTCAGCCAAAAACAATCCATTGCCCGCTCATTTATCCACGTTCCCGCAAACCATATCGCCCTAAACTTAATCGCAAACCTGTGTAGCAATCCGTTCAGCCTGTCAATCAGTGCCTATATCCTCGCGCATATCCGTATAAACTGGAAGCGCACGAACTACATGCCG
>ERZ724522.151-NODE-151-length-42643-cov-24.696933_pt1 | contig 42643 bp, 64 predicted proteins | sample MGYA00376055_ERZ724522 | MGnify/ENA primary metagenome ERZ724522 (study PRJEB28724, sample SAMN07190884) | wastewater metagenome | isolation source: effluent of sewage treatment plant in Hong Hong | place: Hong Kong | collected 2016-03-17 ... | reverse complement strand
TCACAGCAGCAGGTAGGGTGGGGGTGCTGTTATTTGTTCTCTCCCCCTCCGCCGCTGGTGTTCTGCAATGCTTCAATTAACTTAAGATGTTCATAAAGTACGGTTACCGGCTCAAACACATAGACCGCCCGAATCGGAGCATTCAACTCATAGTCGTATTCTATTGAGGTTGCTTTCTCATGAGCGCGGTGAAACTCTTCCAGCTTTTTGTAATAAGCTTTTTCGCCGTACCGCTTGATTAACTGCGTTGCTAATTCTTCCGCCATACGCCCTAGGGGTTAGTCTTTCGTTATTTTCTCAATCTCTGGGTAAAGTAACTCAACAAGAACACTAACTTTCGCTTCAAGGCGCGCCTCTTCCTCTTCTGAAAGATTCCGTCGGTCGTTGAGCCTTGTTAGATACTCAGCCATTTTTTTAGTAATCCGCTCCTTCGATACTGTCTGCTCCATACATTCTCCTATTAAAATCGCTATACAACGCTAGTCCTCTACTTCTGTACAACTAGCCCGCAGAGGATATGGAACGCTGCTCTAGCGTGCTCCGGAGCCACTGCATTGCCCAAGGCTCTAGTCGCGTCCATCCTAAACGGTAGCCCATCAACCACTCGAAAACTGTCGGGCGGATAGTGTGGCCAAAAAGCTTCTGCATTCGTCTGCACCCCGGCCATTTCGACATCGCTGGCGAAAGCTGATTCGCCGTTCTCGTCGGCGTAGCCAAGTAACCAAGATCGTCGCCTAATGTGCGGAGCGCCCAAGGCGGCAGCATCAAGCTCGAGAATCGCGGTCTGGTAACTCGGTAGGAGATCGGCCAATGCCCGAAGCGCTTCCGGCGCTGTATTTTCAGCGAATAGAAAGGTGGGCTGGCATTCGTTAACAATTCGCGCAAATTCCTTATGCATGCCGTCTGCCTTGTTTCGCCCTCGCGCAGCACTACTCCAAGGTTGGCACGGGAATCCCCCGTAGACGATATCAATTGTTTCCGGCAACACATCGACAGATAAGGTTCTGACGTCATCCCAGATCGGCGCGGTATGTAATTCATTCGTTGACATTCGCGACATAAGAATGGCTTGAACTTTCGGCTCAATCTCACAATAGGCAACTGGTCGGGCGATTTCTCTGAGCGCGATCGAGAACCCTCCAATTCCTGTAAAAAGATCCAAGCCATTCAACATAGTTCCTAGAACGTTAGAAAACTCATTCCCGATTTCTAAAAAATACTGCGCTATGCCGATTGAGCGAAAAGCGCCGCACTTCAAATGCAATCGCCTGTTCATATTCAACCGGGAAACAAACCTTGCATGGCGTCCTTTCGCCGGTGCAGCAATTCACCAAGTGGCCGAAGCCCTTGCAATTCGTACAGCCTTCCTTGCCCGGTGGATTCATCACAATCGGTTTCAGGTCTTTAAATTCATCCATAGATCGCTAGAATTACTTTTCTAATTTGTCGGGCACAAAACCAGCGCCTTCAGATCGCCGTCTTCGTCTGATACGAACTCACCATGATAAGTTGACTCTGGCTTATATGTGCCGGTGCCGATTTCATACAACGGACTATAGCCGTTGCCTTCTGAGTCCTTTTGTAAGATGACTTCGCGCTCCGGATCTTCCTTTTGAAGTAATTCAATCAGTTCTTTTACTTTCACTTTCTCCTCCTAATCATCACGTCCACTTCTACGATCTCGAAAAGCTTGCTTGAATAATCTTCGTGTAATACTTCCGGCCACGGATTAATCTGCATGTCAGTTAGTAGCCCGGTCTTCTTTTCAATGACGGCGAAAATCCTATCGTTAATCGCCGTGACGTATTGAAATTTCTTGCTCTCTTCAATTTCTAGGCACGGCTCACAAACATCTCGCGCGAACTTTTCGGGGTCGTCATCCACAAAAACTCGGTGCTCAACTTGCTTTTTGCAGTAGTCGCAAATTCCGGGATTCATATCTCCCATTCATCGGACTTCTTACTAAACAGCGTCGTCTGGCCTTTCATTTCCCCCTCTCATCCCAAACTTTCTTGGCGACGAGGGCTTCTCGCATTGCAAATTCAGCATTCGCACCAAAAGTTCCGACCAGCTTCTCTAGCGCCTTCAAATACAGCTCAAACAGCTCACGGGCGTCCTTAGTGCATCGGCATCGGCCGTCTTCGCCACCGCATTTAGTACAAAGCATCATCACGTCGCACGTGCTCATTCCCCACCCCCTATTAGCTTTTCGAGTTCGTCGGCGCACCTGCCAGCCGCGCTGCCTTGGCCGTAAAAATCTACCTTATGCTCGGCGTTTTCCTTCCGCCACTTCACCACCAGCTCGCGCAGCTGCTTGTCGCGAAGGGCGAGAGCCTCTTCAAAGCCCGCGCTGAAAGCCATGGCGCGCAAATTGTAAATAATTGCCTCGGCGTCCATCTGGTCGGCGTTAAGAACGATAGTCTCAGTTTCGGTTGCGTATTTGGTTGCCGCTGCGTCACGCGCCTTTTCTGCGTCGCTCATGCCATCGGGTATCATCGTTCCCCCTCGATTAATAAAAGCACTGGAACCATTCCGAGCCACCTCTCATAATCGAAGGCAATCGGCTTATCCATTTTGCCCGTTTTAATTAACTGACTATCGCCTTTCTCGATGTAGATCTTAGTCGCCTTCGCCTCAATCTCTTTGTCCCTGCTGGCGCGGCCAAGGGCGAGGCCAGCCTTTAGAGCCTCAAACGCTAAGCGATCGTTCTCGTCTGTACCCGACAGACCAGAGTCCATGACGATGCCTTGTGCCGTCTTATAATACTTCTCCAACTCCTGCGCGTCGTCTGCGGTCATACAACCTCTCCATTTAGGTACTGTAAAATTCTTTGGTTTTGCCAATCCTTTTCTTCTTGCCGCGCAGCAGCATCAGCATCAGCATCAGCAGCAGCAGCATAAGCAGCAGCAGCATAAGCAGCATCATAAGCAGCAGCAGCATAAGCAGCAGCATAAGCAGCATCAGCATCAGCATCAGCAGCAGCAGCATAAGCAGCAGCATAAGCAGCAGCAGCAGCAGCAGCATAAGCAGCAGCAGCAGCAGGATAAGCAGCAGCAGCAGCAGCAGGATAATCAGCGGCATTGGCGGCAGCAGCGGCAGCGTCGCGCGTCTCTCTTAGCGCTTCTATTTGGATCTTACCGTTAGCGTAGTCGCGCGCAGCTTCGATGCATCCTCTGACGCGCTTGTCGTTCGGACGGCGCCCCTCATAAATACGCAGCACTCGTTCGGCGCAGTCACAGGCAAAAAGCCGCATCGTCCGCTCGTTCCACGGCGTGAATTCGCGAACTAGTCTAGCTTCTTGCGCTACGGACTTGTCATCGTCGTGGAGCACTTCGCCTCGGATCTCGATCTCGTAACACTTTGGTGCTATCCATCGCCTTAGCTGGTTGCTGTTAGCGCAAAAGTGATAGCCCGACTCACAAAGCTTTATATCTTTCACTATTGGCATCCATTCACCGGGTTCTGTGTCGGTAGGTAAGAACCACTTGCCGGTGCCGTATCTTGGCACGCCATCATTCATTAGGAATTTGTAGTAGGTCATCGTCCACTCCTTTCAATAACTCCCTTTGCGACCTGCGCGTAACCTGCAATGTCAGCCCACGAGTCGGCGTGGTGCGAATCACCATTAATAATGCGCGCAAGCTTTACGCAAATCATGCGAATAGCCTGTCGCTTGTACGACTCAAGCCCATCCCATTTCGTGATCGCACTGTTACGCAGCACAGTTTGTAGCATGTCGGCCAACTCGGACTCCGCAGCAAAATCTCCGTAGGTCTCATTTCGCTCCTTAAGGATTCTCGCTAGCTCAGTCATGCCGCCTCCGAGTTGGCGGGGAAGTCCCCGTGGTCAATCTTCATAAGCGTGTAGTCGTAGCGGCAGGTCTTCCCGGTCTCCCTGCGCTGCCAGGTGACTAGCCAAATCTCGCCGCCGGCAGTAAGCCAGTCACGGGCAGTATCGAGAGCGATAATCTTCTTGTAGTGCGCGCGCCTCTGACCCTCGCTAGTCGACTGCACGCCGACAATAGAGCCTTCGCGGATCGCCACTATGTCAATAAAGCCAAAGAGGTCTTGGCGTATGCCAAAGTGAGCGTTCCACTTCTCCGCAATGGCACACGTGTAGCCCTGCTTGCGTAGGTGCTTTAGCGTGAGCTGCGTGTAAGGCGGCGTCTTGCGCTTCTTCTTAGCGCGACCTACGTCGCGTGAGGGTAGGGGGCGGCGTCTAGTCATGCGCGTACTCATCAACGGTCATAGTACCATCTCGAGCTATGGTTATTTCGTACCCGTCGCCGAAGGTTATCTCTAGATGATCGCTAAGCCCATGCAAGATCGAGCTTAGATTCTTACAGGCGCGTTCTCTGTCGGTCTCACTTCCCCAGATGTACTCAAAGCCATCTTCGCGCTCCGAATCCTCATCTTTCGTGTCCGAGAATCTAAATTCCGGATCGTGAACCGAGAAGGTGCAAGGCTCTCCATCGTTGAAATATGGTGAGTACTGGTTCCAGCGAACGGCCTGACAGTCCGGATTCTCTTCAAAGAATGCCTTGAATAGTCCAGCAAAATGGGTCTTGGCTCGCTCTTGCGATTCCGACAGCTCTTTTTCTATTGCTTCCTTAATTGTCTCAATCTGCGATGTCACTTGCGTTTCCCTCAAATAAATTAAACGATACAGAATCCAGCTTCCGGGGCTTTCCCATCCAGGGCTCCACCGGCAACTTCTCAAGCCAGTCGGAAAGGCTCGGGATTGTTCCGAGGTCTTCGATTACATGCCGCTCCGCTATGTCTCGCACGGAAACGAGTCTGCCGTCAGAGTTCGTGATGTTCGTTCCGAAGATGTCTTCGATAATGAAGATTCCAAAGGCCGAGTGGAAAATTGCGCGATGACGTACTGACGCCTCGGCTGACTTCGAGCTGTCCATCTTGTCGTGGATAGGCAGGTAGTCTTCCGGCTTGCCGCCCCATTTGCGGACAGAGCTCTTGGCATGCAGGTACGGCTTACTCACTTCCCGAACGCCTCCGCGAGAGCTCCGCAAAGCTTAGTAACCTTGTCGTGATTGCAGCCAAAGCTATTCTCAGCGAGGCATTTCTCGATAGCTTCGGGGAGTTTCTTTTCGGTGGGGTCGGCGTCGAAGAAGTCGTAATACTCCGCAGTGGACGGTATAGTATTGGCATCGCCACACCATCTACCTTTCTCCGTGCGATAGCCCTCAAGGGATAACTCGTAAACGTATCGACTGTCTCTATGGATTGCGTACGTGGGCTTCTTGCTCAGTATGCGCACGCACGCTTCCTCTGACGTTATTTTCTTAGCTTTCGTTGTCATGTTTGTTTCCGTCTTTCGTTTGCGTGATGCTTTCTGTGGCAATTCGCGCATAGCACATCACACTTAGCCAACTCGACTTCGAGCTTCTGCACATTCGCGCAGCGCATCCTCGCGATAGCTTGCTCTTTCGCTGCAGGATCTCGGTGGTGGAGCTCCAAGATATCCAGGTCTGCGACGCCACAATCCGCACAACCTTTAGCCTTAAAGGCGTCCACGATTGCCATGTTCCGGGCCGCGCGCTTCCGGTTTCGTAACAGGTACCTCGCCCGATTAGCTGCGTAGTAACTCTTCTGGTACTCCCGCCGGTCGGGCAGGGGCCGCCTGACATCGCCGTCCGGTACTCCGCTATTTTCCGGGCTTAGCTTGCGCCTTGGCTTTGGTTTCATCCTTAGTGCAACCTTTTAAAACCTGCGCCTGGGCGCTTGCGATAATCTTCTGCGCTGCTTCATCCGCCGATAGCTCCGGATTAAAGACGATGCGATCGCCTTTGACAGCGACGACCCAGCCGGGCCTACGCTGCGAGACAACTCCGGGCCACCGGAGGAGGGGACCGCCCAACACCCCAAGCAAAAAGCAAGCCGCCAAAAGTGCGAATATGACAAAAAACTCCTTCATGCTGCCTCCTTTCTAAGACCAACAATCGAAAATGTCTTAAACTGATTAAAGAAGTAGAGCGCTGCCGGTTCCTTCCAGCGAGAGCCCAGGCCCGGAGCCTTAAACCAGAAGCGCTTATCAAGCGTCATCCGAAACTGCATACGCTGATGCGGCGCTACCTCAGACTTTGGCTCTGCGTCCGGATCAATCTCCTCTCCGCGAACAATAGAGCCCTCTGACATGGCGGTCAGTGCGTGGTGCTTTGAAATTAAATCCGTCATTGAGCCTCCTCGGACATAATCTTCTCGAGTGCGGCCGGCGGATTGGCCGATGTGCAGATCTCGTCGAGACTCTTCTCGGGCAAAACGTCCATTGCAATGCGGGCCAGAACCGCCGTGTCGACTAGCTTCGCTAGCTCCGTAGACCGCTCCGGACTCTCAAGCTCACGCCACATATGATCTTTGATTATTACTGACATAACGTTGGTACCGAGAACGTCGTCGATAAGCGTTGCCGCCATTACAGCGCCGCACTTCATTGCAGCCCTGTCTCTATCCGATAGCTTCTTCTCTTCCACTCGAAGTCTCCCTGTATTTTAAAAGCCATTCTTTAGCGGGAATGGCGAAGACCGTGCGCGCGTACTGACATGGGTTAAGTTGGGGGCGCGGTTACCTGCACGCTGCGCTAAAACCTATCCAAGATTAGGAACGGCGACCCCGTTGATTACGTCCCTGACATCCTGCGCCGAACTAACTGAGAACCCCGTCACAGATCCGTTTGTGCCCGTTGCTGCCTTCTTCTCCTGCTGCGGGCGTGCATTGAAGTAGGTGATGGCGTCGCCGTACTCTGCTGCGGCTCCAGGGTTTGGTTTAATCTGGTAGTCGTCGAGATTCACGTAGGTCGGACGGCCTTCGCGGTCAGGCTTAATGATGTTCTCTGCCGTAAACCACTGGCCAATCACCGACTTGATGTAAGCAAACATCTCGGCGTCTCTTATGCCGGCTTTAATTGGCGAACGTGTGCCGCCAGTAAGCTTCTTCATGACCTTAAATAGCGTCGACTTCTCGTGCGAGCTTGCCTTATATGGTCCAAGCTTCATCAGCGCGTTAATCTTGGTCGGGTGGCGGAAGTAGAAAGCAAACCCAGGGGACGCGACACCAGTCTCGCGGTTCACGTGGTTCTGATTACGAACTGCCGTAAGTCCCCAGGTGTTTGTACCTTCGTCTACAAGCTCGTAAACGTATTCCTTCTTTGCGCCGCCAGTTGAGAACTCTGGCTTTAATTCATTATCCATCTAACCTTTCCTCCAATTGATTAACCGCCCAGGTCGGAATTCCGATTGGCTCAATTACCTCTTCGTAGCCCGGCCAGGACTGGCTTGTTAAACACTCTTGATAAATCCGCAGTAGAGCGCGGTACTCTGCGCGACCTTGACCCAGCGCCTTCGAGTCGAACTCGTACACGCGAACTCCGTGCGGTGCCTCCGACTCGACTGCGATAAACACAAACCGATTAGCGCCGATGCCCAGAATATTCATCGCATCAAAGTAGAAGGCGGCTTGTCGGTAGTAACCCCAGTCGTAGATCGTCTTTGCGAATGAGGCAGGGCGGGCATCCTGCGTTGTCTTAATATCGATGATGGTCTTCGTGTCCCTCTGCCAAGCGTCAAGTCTGGCCTTACAGCGAACCCCCTCAGCCTCAAAGACTATCGAGATTTCCGGGGTGCCATCCCGCAAGACTTCAAGCGCTCGCGGGTTTCGAGTAACGGCAGTCACTATGCCGTTGAGGCGCAAGCCCTGCTCGTGGTCCAAGATAGTCTTGTGTCCGTGCTTAAGCCGGAACTCAGCACGAGCTGCTTTGCCCGCTGCGGTCCGACCGTCTAGCTTCCTCTCCTCAATCGCAAACTCAGAGCCGAAGCGGTCAGGCTCAAGGATCATTCCGTGAGCAGCGCGGCCCAATCTCTGCTCGTCCGTTTCCTTCCGGGGCTTACAAAGCGCCGCCTGATAGTGAGCAGGGGAGCGAAGCAGGTGCTTCATCATGGAGTTATTAAGCTCCGGCCAGCTCTTGTACTCGTCAAACTCAACACCTTCGTAAAATCCTATCTCTGTCATTTCGCCTCCTCGTTAAAATCGTCCGGAAATTCCTCTCGAATCTGCCGCCTAAGCTTCTCTATGCGGCTCATCTTGATACGGTGACCACGGCTACCCAATTTGCGCCGACCAAATTTCGCAATGCACTTAAGAAGGCGCGCTATTAAGCTCTCCTTACGCTTGTGTAGGTGCCGCGTCATAGTTGGCACTCCAAGAAAAGCTCACCAAACGCAGTGGCGCACCACGGGCAAGACCGCATGATTAAATTCTGGTTCTCGTTCCAGTACGGAATAACCCCGCAGTGGGCACACCGAGCTAGCGACTGCCATGCCGGTGGCAAGTAGCCATCAGCGATTAGGTTCTGTTCCGCCTGAAACTTAGCCGCGTCCTCGACCTGCTCCGGTGAGTACTCGGGCGAGTCCATCGCGATATGTTCTCGGGCAACCTCAAGGTGAAAGTCCCAGGCCTCCTGCGCGCGACTCTGCGCTAGCTCGTAGAGCTCTGTTAGCTCCTCACCGCATCGAGCAGGGTCATACTTAAGCCAGGCGCACTTACACTGCATGCCTTCCTCTGACTTAAGCCAGCGCCGGTAATCAGCTAGCGTTGAAGACTGCTGCCTCTGGCGCATCTTTAGCGCTGCGTCTAATGTCGTTAGTGGAGCCCAGCGCCCAGCTGCAACTTGCAGCAAGAACGAAGACAGGGCAGGGGCTTTAGAACGGCTCATCTCGATCCTCCGGTTCTTCAATGTAGCCACCATGATTAACCTTGGGCTCAACATGAGCACCGCTAGCGCCCTTCAGCGCCGCAATAACCTTGCGAACACGAAAATTTGGAATGGATAGCTGGCGCGCGATCTCGGCCTCTTTGGCACCGCGAATGTGAAGCTTCTCGATCTGGCGCTCTGTCTGAGAGGCGAGGGAGTAGTGACGCCAGACGGGCTCGCCGTCTACGGTCTCATACTCCACAAAGAGCGGCTGAACAGACTCGCCATAGAGAGAGCGGGCCTTCTCAAATCTCCACTCGCACGCAAAGCCGTTACGGAACTCCCCGTCAACGACTGGCTTGAGCTCAATAACAACATTGGCCTGCTTCTTCTTGTCCCCAGAGCCGTGCATAGTCCCGGCCTGGTTTGTGTGGTGGATGATTAGGATGGTCTTTGTCTGGCGTAGCTTGAACAGCCAGGGCTGTATGCGAGACCACTGCGTAAATTCGTTGTCGAACTTATCAATCGCTCGAGAGAGAGAGTAGAGGGAGTCGAAGATAACCACCTCAGCATCACCGATGATTTGCTCGTAGACTAGCTGGTCCCTCGGGTTTGCGATGTTTGGCATCGGCCCGTCGAAATCATCAAGTGTGACCACGTGGAGCGCTCCACCCTGGGCTTCAAGGGGAGCGGCATTGTTGACGGTACGGAGACGTGCCTGTAACTCCTCCTCGCCGCACTCGCCGTCAATGTAGCAGACCTTGCGCGCGCGTGGGGAACTCCACTTTAGAAACTTGGTGGCAGAGGCGATAGCGTAAGCGATGAACAGCGCGAACCAGGTCTTGCCAAGGCCCGAGCCTGCGACAAGTAGCGCGAACTCACGCTCTCGCAGCCAGTCACCATACACACCCTCTTTCGGCGTGATGTCCTTGGTTAGAAGCTCGACGAGATTTTGGCCAGGGCGCTTTAGCATCTAACGCCTCCTCCGGCGCGCGCAACGCGCGAAATCTCTGAGTTGTAGAAGATACCAAGCCCCTGCTGCGGGTGTATGAAGACGTTCCGCCCTTGGTTGACGTAGCGGCGTTTCCACACGCGCATGACTTGCGCGTGGTCGGAATATTTCTTGAAGCGAGAAGGAAAGAGCTTCGCGTAGTCCGTGAGCTCAGTGAGGATTGCGTCGAACCACAAGTCGCCCATCTCGGCGGCCAGCGCCTCGTCTTCGCCGGGCTTCATCCAGACGAGGTTGTCCGCGTCGACGGGCACACAGCCGCCAAAGCCGCGCGGGGGGGCGACCCGGTTTTTTTCGGTTTCCCCCACACCCCCTTCCTCTTTAGTACTAGAAGAAGGTTTAGATGAGACGGAACAGTCTAGATGAGACGATTGTAAGGAAGGAATAAGATCTCTCGAAGAGAGAGGCTTATTCTGGTCTATACTAGTCTTATCTAGATATATATTAGATAAGGGTGCAGCTGTGGAAAACTGACCCAAAAATCCGGGTGCCGTTATAGCGGTTTTTTCTGTCCCATTTTGCTGCGCGTCGGGGGCCTTTACAGAGGTTAATGAGCCGACGTTTCCACAACAATCGTGTATGGTTAGCGCAATGCCGAGAGCGTCCACCCGGAGTGTGAGCTTCCCGCTTCTTTCGAGCGCATTTAGGAACTTTTGGAGCTTCGTGCGGCTCCAATTAAACCGGGTCGAAAGGCCGGTTAGAGAGGTACGAATCTCTCCGTTCTGAAATGAGATTAAGTTATTTTCTGATTGGTCGTAAGTGCATCGCGACTGCCATGCCCTCAGTAGGTACAGCATGACTTCCATGCGAGAATATTTCGTCTCGGCGAGGTCTTCGCTTTCGAGCCAGGCGGCTGGAATTCGGACTGTCAAAAGAGCATCGGACATGCGAATTAGCGGCTTAAAAACCGTCACTTCGCTGACTGATAAGCTCAATTACCAGAGTGATTTTCGACCGATAACGTTACTGATTGTCGCGGTGAAATCCAGGAAATTGACCGATCAGCGAAATGATCAGAATCATTGCTTTGGTCTTCGTGCAGTATACAGAAGCTGATCGTAATCAGCCATATAAAATCTTCACTCGTAGCAATTTTTTTTCGCCGGCGAATCTTCACCTGCAAAATCTCTGCCGTCGTACGTCTCTAACGTGCGGAGCGATGCGTGACGAGAAAATCTCTGCACTGCTTTAGGATTCAGGCCACGCTCGAGCAGATTCGTGATCGCAGTCTTTCTGCCAGCGTGCGGATGCAATCGCCCTTTATAACCAATTCGTTCGGCGTAGACTTTGAAACTTCGTTGTAAAAAGCTGGGCGATACGCGCGCCATAATGGCACCGCCGTATGGACGGTAGCGGACGAATAGCGCATCGTCATCCGACGCACCCTCTAGCCTTCGCTGCCTTTGATAGACGAGTATAAAGCGCGCAGCCCAGTCGGGGATCTCGTGGTCGTACATACGTCGCGCCTTGGTGTTGTAGAGAAAGATTATCGGCTGCTTGTCGCGCACCACCAAATCGCCGACGTTTGCGTCTCTAATCTCGTGTGGCCTTAGTCCGCCGCCGAAGCTTAGCGCGAGTATGGCGCGGTCCCTTAGTCCGCTTGCTGTGGAAATATCCGGAGCTTTGATTAGCGGCATCACGAGCTCCCGCTGGACTAGCGCGGTCGGCCTGACCATACCAGTAGGTTCGTATGGCAGCTCGTACATGAGTCTGACGAATGGATTTTTCTTGGTGATGTCGCAGGCTACCAGGAAGTCATAGATGCCGTTTAGTATGGTCATCTTGCGGTTGACCGTAGCGGTTCGTACTCGCTGCGCTTGCGCCCAGTTCCAAAACTTTCGGGCGTCTAGTTCCTGCGCCCCTTCGGGCTCTCTGCTGCCCAGGATCATGACCCAATCGAGCCAAATGCGGCGATATGAGCGCTGCGTATTCGGTTTCTTGTTCTTGATGAACTCATCTAGCGCTTCTTGCATTCTGAAAGATCGATTTCTAAATCTAGCCCACATACTGGCGGCCTCTATTCAGTCGATGAGTTTAAATATGAGTTTCTTATTAACGAAAGGAATTCGATCGAAAAAGCGGGCCAAACTGCGCCCGCTGTCGGATTAATGCCGAATTGACGACTTTAATTGTGGTGTCTCTGGAGCGGCCAGCACTAGCCCGCCGAAGAGGTTCACCCAAATTAGAGAGATGGCGAAGAACGCACCAAGCACCAACAGCACGTCGTGTAGGGTGATAAGGCGTTTATGCCACCAGCCAAGTTTTGTTTGGTTATTTTTTATTTCCATGGTCGATCTCTGGTTTTAAATACTGATGCTGAGCGACTTCATTTATGGGATACAGCCCCGTGCGAAACTCAAAGCCGCTGCTACAGCCGGGCAGTGTGAGTAGCGCCAGAACCCCCGCGATAAATATTACTGCATAACCTATTTGCATAACCTTCTCCTTTTTAAAGTTTGACTCCAGTTGGAACGGAAACCGCTCCGCGATGCAGGCCACCAAGCCCACACCGCGCAGTGTTACCGTGCCTCGAATTCTCCGCGTCGATCCCGCCAGGCAACTAGTCGGCGCTCCGTCTCGGCTAGCTCGTGCTTAACGTCAAGCTTTTCTTGAGGCGTTCCGCGCTTCCGCACGACGTAGGACTGGAGTCTTAGCTCTCGCTGACGCGCCTCTAGGCGTCTCTCGATAAATTCGTAAGTAGACATGTTCATAGCTTCCCCCTGTTTGGTCGAGCCTTAGTGCTCGGTGAGACTGCCAGAGCAGCCCCACCCAGAACTAGCGGCGGGCTTTCTGGATCGAAGTGATCTTGCAAACGAAAATCGAGCTATCGATATTGCGGCCCCAGATGTATGAGCCCTTGCACGCCTGCCCCTCCTCGTTAAAGGACGCGGCGAACGTTAAGCCGGTACAGCGAGCGCGTAGCCTTAACTTGCCGCCGTTAATCCGTAGCGACATGTGGACCAGGTCGTTAGTCGTAGCAAGATTCACGCGCTTTAGTGGTGCGCATGTGCGCGGCTCCGCGTGGGCTGCTGTGGTGAGTAGAAGAGTAAGGATTAAGATTCTTTTCATCGACGCCCCCATAGTGTTTCGTTGTTGATTAATTTTGTCTTGAGGACTGGTTCGCTCGCTTCTTCTGTATACACACGCCCGCCGAAGTCGTTGTAATCGTGACTCCAGAGAGTGAAACCCTGCGGTACCGATGTAACGCGAATCGACAGACTATCGCCGGTATAGCCGTAGTAATTCAGCCGCGCGCTAATCTTGAAGCCGCTCAATCGCGGCTCAGCCTTCAGATCCTTTCGGATTAGCTTGAGCAGCTCCGGGGTGCGCAGCTCTTTAGTGGCCTCATACTTAATTCCGTATTTGTATTCCATTGCTCATCCTCTGGTTAAATAGTCCGCTCATTCGGACTACAACATTTGTTGTACATCACTATTCGATGCTTGTACAACAAAAATTGAGCAAAAAAAGTTGTACTTGAGCCGTTTTCCGGGTATGCTTACGATATGACTGTGAAATTTGTTCAAAAAATAATTGAGCGTCAGAAGCTCACAACCTATGCATTAGCCAAGTTAATCGGGGTCAGCACGCAGCTTGTTGATCGTTGGGCGGGTAAAACGAAGATTGCAGCGAAGGGAATGCAGCTAGATAGCCTCTGCAAGATTCGCAGGATTGATGGGCGAAGTTGGAATGAGTTTGGTGCGGAGCTCGATAAGGAGTTTTTAGGCCGCTGGGAGCCGCCGGAAGAATAGCGCTTGTAACTTTAAGCCGTTTAAAGTAACCTAGTCTCTCATGGCGCGACTAGGAAGGAGATACGCACTACCAAAACGGTAACGGCGGGCAGGATATAGCCCGCTGGATTAACGAATTCGTCCCCGAACACGACCACTTCACGGCCGAGCAAAACTTCTGGACCTTCAACCTCATCGATGCGGTCGAACGCGCTCGAGAAGGGGACATCGATGACCTCTGGTGGCTCTTCTTCGACCGGCGCATAGCCGATCGCCCCATCAAGCGCAAGAAATACACGAGCACCGTCACCATGCAGTGGATTTGCGATCACTGCGAGCTTGATTATGTCGAGGTGCGGCGTTTGCTATTCTTAAATTGGCACAAGATAGACTTCTTCAACGTTTCAATAGCTAAGATATGCAGGATTTAGAACTCAAAGAAGTCGACGTAACACTCCCCAACATCCTCGCTGCGATAATCAAGCACTACGGCGAATTTGAGGACATCGAGCGGGAAGACGGCACAATCGAGCGTCAACTAAAAATCACGCTCGAGGAATCAGCCAACAATCCCGGGATGCTCTGCTTAGTTATTCCGCTTGATTTACTCGCAGGCATAACTGCGAATCCGCAGCGCATTAAAGTTTTCAAGCCCGAAGCAGGAGACGATTGCCTAAGAGTAGTGATAGCACCACAGCCGAAACCGTCGAGCATAATCACGCTGGACAAGTTGCCACATTAGAAGCCGAGAATCTTCCGGCTGTAATAGAGAAGCCCAAGAACAAAGGCGGAAGACCGAAGGGTGCCAAAACCTCCATCGGCAAACTATCCAACAGAGATCGTACGAACATCGTTGCGATGAAGGTTAAAGGCGTGGACCAGCGTACCATAGCCAGAGCTCACGGAGTCAGCGAGCAAGCAATATCCAAGTTCCTGAAGACTCAGCATGATATCCTCGACGCTGTGAGGAATGTCGAGGTCTATCGTAACACTAGGGCTGACATGTTTGACGCCGGAGAAAGCATGTTGCTTAAATCCGTGGTTGACACGGACGCCATCGATAAAGCGCCGCTGAATCAGCGCGCATATGCGTTTGATCGCGTGTTCAACGCTCGCCGTCTTGAGTCCGGCAAGTCCACCGCAAACGTCGAGACACACCACCGCTTTACTAAGGGCGGCATGAGTTCGTACAAAGCAACCACTGAGGATTCCAGCGAATCACAATAACGATAGTTATCAGTCAATTCGGGCGAACCCCCCTCAGCCTTAGTACCCCTAGAAATTACAGTACGTTAGTGATGTACATACATCGCTAGGTATAGCACCCACCCTCCCCCCTTCGCCTGTTGACGGAGCGGTGCGAGCGACGTGCCGCGCCACGCGTGTGTACACGGGGGTGGGGGGTCACGGGGCCGGACGCCCAGCGTGGCCCGCGCCTCCCGCTGTAAGCCCCACTCCGACGCGAATTATATTTCTAAGGGCGGGTTCCGGCAGGAGCCAGACCCCGAAGGGCCCGCCTAGGCCGTTGGCATTACGACGAAAGCCTCCATCACCCACACTTAAATTGTGGGTGAATCCTCTGCGCCATCGCGCGTAATTTCCATAAACGGTGTCGACTTCACGAAGCAGCCTGGGGCGGCATATGCGCACGACTACTACCGAATAGTCGACGACATCGAGCGCGGTGTTTTGCGAGAAGCGGACGCCTACGGCAACCTAGTCCTGGAAGACCTGTGGTTCATCGTGTACTTCGTTATGAAAGTACCGGGGGCCAATCATCCATTTGTGGTGAAGGCTTGCCGTGACGTTGAGAACGGCCCGGATTCACACACGCTAGACATATGGGCGCGTGGCCACTACAAGTCTACGATCCGCACGGCGCGCCTAATCCAGCGCATTCTGACCAACCCCGAGATTCGCGTCCTGATCCTTAGCTACAAAAAGGAGGCTGCTATTGCCTTCTTGCGTCAGGTGAAGCTCCTTTTCGAAAAGTCGGAGTTCCTAAAGTACCTGTTTAACGACGTCCTGTACCAAGACCCAATTCGCGAGGCGGATAAGTGGAGCGAGGAGGCGGGTCTGTACGTACGCCGGCAGAGTTCCGCTAAGGAGCCGACGCTGTTCGCCGCTGGCCTTATCGACTCCATGCCGACCGGCGGTCACTACACCGACATCGAGTATGACGACATCATGGTGCTAGAGATGGCCGAGTCTCCGCACATGATTGAGAAGGTGAAGGAGCGCTTTGCAATGTCTCTAAACCTCCGCTCCGAGGGTACTCGTGTGTCTATTTGGGGCACGCCGTACGACAACGGCGACGTCATTATGCACATTAAGGACCTAAGGGGACCTGATGGGCAACCGATTTACACGACCCGCATGAAGCCTGCGACGGTCGGTGGGGAGCCTAACGGTGCAGCCGTCTTTAAGTCCGAGAAGGAGCTCGCAGAGCTTCGCACCAACCCGCGTGTTTTCTACTCGCAGCAGCTTCTAAACCCGACACCGCCCGGCACGCAGAAGCTAAACGCCAGCTTTATTCGCACCGTCCAACCAAAGGAGATTCCGCAGAAGCTAGTAAAGCTCATGGCGATAGACCCGGCTGGAGTTAACAAGAACCGTCCGGGCGATAGCTGGGCCATGCTCGTAGTCGGCGTGCGGCCGTTCATTGATGACTTGGGTGCGTCTGATTTCTACATCCTTGACGCCATCGTGGAGCCGATGGAACACGACCAGGCGATAAAGACCGCAGTCAACATGTACACCCGTAACGGTCGCATCATGAAACTCGGCGTGGAAAAGGTCGCCATGTCGACGACCGAGATCCATCTCTCCAAAGCCTTACGAGCGCGTGGGCGTGTCGTTACGATTGAGAATGAGGGACTTGTCCTACTCCGTCCAGCTGGCCGCGATAAGCAGTACCGCATCGAGTCGAATCTTTCTTGGCCGTTAAACAACGGCAAGATTCACATAAGCGCCGGTATCCCGGCAGCGTACCGAGAGCGGCTCAGACTGGAAATGGAGAAGTTCCCTTTTTACGCCCACGACGACGCGCTAGACGCGCTCAGTTACATCGTGGACATGACCAAAGATTACAGGTTCGGGCGAGAAGCCTTCGAAGATCCCGACGTTGACCCGTGGGATGACGACGATGATGAGCCTCGTCGGACCTGGATAACAGTGTAGAGGAAGATGCCCCCAGTAAAACCCCAGTCCCCCGCCAAAGATTTAACAGAAGTTAAAGAAACCCCAGTCCTAGCTGCCTCAGAAGAGAAAAAACCAGAGGTTCCAGTACCGGCCAAAGTCGACGAGTCGCCGCTAGCTGCGGTTCGTTCCAATCCTCCGGTGGTATTGGAGGAGCCGGTTGAGGTAGTAGAAGCGCCTGCTCCGAAATACGACCCAGAGCTCCACGAGAAGGGCTTTTTCGGCTTTCCGCACAAAGGCTCGATGACGAAGATCGTCGACCACGGCGAAGTCAAGAAGGTGGTTTTCATTGGAGCTCGCCCGCTCGACGAAGACGACAACGCGCACTACCCAAAATGGGACAAAGAAGAGCGTAAGAAGAACAAGACTTACCAACCTCTTCACGGTCGACTTGTCGATGAGCGCATTTTGCCGATCACCTGGCAGGACATGACTAAGGTTTCTCGCGCAGCGTACTCTGTCAAGTCTGACGAAGAGTTCATGCTCTACGCCGTTATTGATTAATGGCCGAGCTTAAGCGCACGTCTGAGGTAGTTGATGCTGCGGGCAAGGCCCACGATCACATCCTCTATCTCACCGACCAAGTACAGCAGACGCAGACAAGTTTTGATGACGAGCACGCGCATCTCGTCGTCTATCATCCATACGTACCCGAGCAGCCTGCTCAGACGGACCCGAATACGGGCCAGGAACTAGTACCGGCGCAGCCCGCGCAAGAAGCTTACTGGGAAATCCAGCCGGCTGAAGATGGGCACACGCACGACCCAGCTGACTACGTACCGACACAGCCCAAATCTGAAGATGAGCCCACTGCGCTAGCCGAGGCTCAGTCACTTTGGCGCGCAGCCGAGGAGCTGGAGCGCGACGCTATCGACTCTGGTATTGAGGCTGAGGACTACTACTGCGGCAAGCAGTGGGATGAGTCTGATAAGCAGCTTTTAGAGGGCCAGGGCAGGGCAGCACTTACCATCAACGTAATCGAATCGAAGATCGACACGCTCTCCGGATACCAACGTGAGCAGCGTACTGACATCTCCTACAAGCCCGTCGAAGACGGCGACCAGCGAGCGTGCGACCTTCTGAATATCGCCACAAAAGTCATCCTGGATCGCTGCTATTTCGCACGCGAGCAGAGCCAAGTCTTCGTTGATATTGCCGTGCCTGGGCGCGGCATCTTCGTGCCGAGCATTAATCGCGACAAGGACCTTCGGGGCGATATCGTCTGGGAGCGTCTGCCCTGGCACATGTTTAAGTGCGGCCCGCACAACAAGCTTGACGCTTCAGACGCAGAGCACCAGCACATCGAAGTTATGGCGTCGCTTGGCCGCTTGAAGCAGCTCTACCCCGACAAGGCTGATGATATCGACCGAGACTACGAGACTATGTGCTCGTCTCGCGAGCATGATAACCCACGCCCAGACGCTTACTCTGATAGCCCTAAAGATCTACCGGTAAGCACGATGTACAACGGCCTACCAATGGTCGACATCGCGAAGAAGGAGTACCGCCTAGTCCAGACAATGAGCAAGAAGTACACGACGCAGAAGATTGCAGTCGATACTGACTCAGATTTCTACTTTCCAATGTGGGGCTGGAAATCGGCTGACATTAACCGAGTAAAGACCATTCCCGGTCTCTTTGTCTTTGAGGCCAATACCACAAAGATTCGTATTAGGCGCTGGGCTGGCAACGTTCTCCTGACCGACGAGGACCCAGCAGACTTGCCGAGCGACGGGTTTCCTACAGTGGTGGTCTACGGCAAGAAGCGCGGCAACATGTTCTGGGGCAAGGTCGAAGCCGTTAAGGACTCCCAAATGGAGATTAACAAGCGCGCCTCGCAGGCCATTGATATCGGGAATACCTGCGCTGTGTATGGCTACGGCTACGACGACGGTACCTTCTTAGACAGCAAAGAAGAGAAGAAGTTTAGGGGGAACGCTACCCGACCGGGCTTTGTTACAAAGCTTGCCGACACTAACCGACCGCCGTACCGATTTGAAGGTACGAATTTCCCGTCAGAGATCGTGGGCCTCATGCAGCAGGGGCTTGACCGCGTAAACGAGCAGCTAAACATCACACCGGCGGACCCCGGCGCTAACACCTCCGGCGCTCAGCTAATGACCCAGCAAAAGCAGAAGATGGCTGGGAATGAATTCTTGTTCGACAACCTTACGTTTTCGTCCGTGGCGATTGGTCGCATGACCCTTCGCATGATTCAGAAGTACTACAAGCCAGCTCGACTTGCGCGCCTTGTAATGAATTCCGACAAGCGTCACCAGCAGAACGTCGGCGACAAGCCCTTAGGCGAGTGGACCTATCAGGAAATTCTCGAAATCCTCGCGAATGCGGACCTTGAGAAGATGGACGTGGAGGTCTCCGAAAGCACTTACGGTGCTACGGCGCGTACTGCAATATTTATGTTGATACAGGAGCTAATGCAGTCCGGCGCTCCAATTCCGCCGGAGATGTTAGTCCAGGCCGCAGATATTCCTGCGGACATGAAGCAGGACATGCTGGAGGCGATAGCCCGGCAGCAAGACGCGCAGTCCCAAGCACAGAGCTCGACGCGCAATATGGAGTTGGAAAAGACGCTCATTGCGCAGGGCCAGATACCGCCCGCAGTTGCGCAAGAGTTTGGCCTAACGACGGGCCAGCCGCCGGCAGACGAAATAGAGTCGCCCGCGCAACCAGAGGAGACAGATATAGGGACCGACCAGGCCGCAAGCTTGGCCCCTTTGTAAGTGGAAATGGATAACACCGAAACCACACCCGAAAACGAAAACGCTGAATCCGGAACGACTCAAGAGTTTGTCCCAATTCCCGATTCGACTGACGAGGAACTTGATAGCTACCTAGCCGATGTTGAGGCTGGCGTCTATGAAGAAGCTGAAGAGAACGACCTCGAAAGCGAGCACGAGACCGACAAGCCTGAACCCGAGCAGCCAGAAGCAGAGGCTAAGACTGAGGAGCGGAAAGAAGCTCCACAGGCCGAGGCCCAGCCCGAGGTAGATCGCATTGCAAAGATGCAGCGAGACCTCGAGCAGAAAGAACGCTTCATCAAGACACAGAACGGAAAGCTAGGCCAGACACGGCAGCAGCTACGAGAAGCGCTTGATAAACTTGCAGTGTACGAGAAGGAGCAGGGCGACGTCCTGTCTCCAGTCGACGCAGCAAGGCTCGCGAAAGACCAAGACGCGCTACGACAGGGCATTAAAGATATTGATGCTGAAGTCGAGGGCAACGAGCGTAGGCTCGAGACGCAGCGGATCTTAACCGCGCATCTAAACCCAGAGGAAGCCGATGATAACGACATGGCGGCCTCTCTTCGCGCAGACGGTCACGACGAGGAATTCATTCAGAACGCAGTACGCGGCAAGGAGAACCTTCCGCCTGAGTTTGTTGTTATGTGGCATCACCGCGCTCGCGCGGAAAGTCACATTCGGCAAATTCTACCTGCGTGGAAAAAAGACCGAGAGGCCATCAAGAGTCTCAAGGAAGAGAACGAAAGACTGAAGAAGTCTCGCTCTCCCGAATCGGTCTTAAGCAATCTCCAAACTGCCCTAAGAAAGCCTCCCGGAATTACCGCAGCAGCCCAGAATGGTGGCACACGCGGTATTCGTGGTGGCTCCCTCACACGCCAACAGATCGCCAAACTCTCCGACGCTGAGCTTGATGAGCTCATCGAGTCAGACAGGCGCAATTCTAGACGCTAGCTGGCTCCACACCTGGAGCATTTAAAAATTGGCAAAAACAACTGTAGCAACCGGCGCAACTAATGCGCGCGTTGCTTATGACGAGAAGTTATTTCGTGACGCACGGAAGTCCTCGTTCTTCGACAAGTTCATGGGCGAGAACGCCTCGAGCATGGTTCAGGTCAAAAGTGACCTCGAGAAGAACAAGGGCGAGACCGTTAAATTCAGCGTCCGCATGCGCTTGGCTGGTGCCGGCGTAACTGAAGGGCAGGTACTAGAAGGAAACGAGGAAGCTCTAACCTTCTATACGAATTCCGTAACGCTAGCTCAGTACCGCCACGCGGTGCGAGACGACGGCGAGATGGATCGTCAGCGTACTGCATACGACATCGACGAAGAGGCAAAAGCCGCAATCATGGATTGGGGTGCCGAGAAGATCGATGCGCTGTGCTTTAACGCGCTTCTCTCTTCACCGACTAAGACCTTCTACCTCGATTCGTCGGGCGTAGTTGCTGCGGGTTCCGCTGCTACTGCGAAGTCTGGCTTGCATGCGACTAGCTCGAAAATTACACCGGCCTTCATTCGCGCCATCAAGACATGGGCGAAGACCGGCGGAAATCGTTCGTACATTCCGCTACGCCCAATCCGCATCAAGGGCAAGGACTACTACGTCCTCCTAACTCACCCTGATTGCGTTTACGACCTGAAGAACAACAGCACGTACGAAGCGTACGTTCGCGAAGCTGCTGAGCGCAGTGACGAGAACCCTCTCTTCACCGGCGCAGTAGCTATCGTTGACGGTGTCGTAATCCAAGAACACGAGAACTGCACAATCGCTCTCGATGGTGGCGGTGGATCAGTTGCGTGGGCGAAGGGTGCTTTCCTGGGACAGCAGGCGCTTCTCTGGGCTTGGGGCAAACGGCCTAAGACCATCGAGAAGGACTTCGACTACGAAGACCAAATCGGACATGCCTGGAAAATCGTTGCTGGTGTTACCAAGCCGATCTTCAACTCGCTCGATTACGGCTCTCTCGGAGTTTACCTGTCTCGCACGAGCATCTCGGGTCTTTAATTTTAGAAGGATAATACAATGGCTACTCTTTCCTCTAATGCGGTTGCTTCAACCGTCCAGTCTCGCGCTGGTATCGACCTAACTTCGGTAACTGGCGTTTACACGCTAACTGCCGCGTTGGCTCTTAACGACGTCATCCAGATGGTGAAGGTTCCTCTCGGAGCTTGTATCCAGGAGATCCTTGTTACCGCTGATGACTTGGACACGGGCGGATCTGCTATCCGCTTTCAGTGCGGTGACGGTGGTTCGGCTGCTCGCTTTATCGCAGCTAACGCTGTCGGTTCTAATGCTGGCTTAGCGGCTCGCCTCGATACGCACGCTGGTCACGGTTATGTGTACCCAGCCGAAGACACAATCGACCTAACTGTCTCGACTGGCCCTACGGGTGGCGCGACTTCGGGTTCGATTCGTCTTACTGCGTTCTACACAATGCAGCAGCCTGTCACCTAGTAAAGATGGCGGGGTGAGGTTCTGCCCCGCCTTTCTAGCACCACATGGCAGCCTCGGATTATGACTACAACGCTACGCGTAATGAAATCATCGCGCGCGCCTTCCGCATCGTCGGAGCGATTGAGCCTGGTCAGAGTCCGAGCGCTGCCCAATTAGCCCAGGGCATCCAAGCCCTAAACGAGCTTGTGAAGTCGTGGCAGGACAGGGGGATCTTCCTCTGGTCTCTCTCGGCTCTAACGCTATCGCTCACAAATCCAAACGCAACTTACACGCCGACCGATCCAATCCTCTGGATTGAGTCGCCGCGACTACGTATCAGTAACGTTGATTACCCGCTAGAGCTAGTCTCGTTTCGCACATACACGGATAACTCCGTGTTTTCCAACAAGGCGACGACTGGGCGACCGACACACATTGCCGTCTACCCGCAGGCCACGCCGCAGCTAATCGTCTGGCCGGTCCCAGACCAGAGCTACACGCTCTACTACAACGGCGTAATCAAGCTTCGGGACTTCGACTCATCTTCACAGAACTTCGACGGCCCGGTGCGATTCGTTCGCGCGCTTGCATATGGCCTTGCCGCTGACCTGGTCGACGAGTACAGCCCGCCGCTGGGCGAGGCAGAGCGCATTCAGGATAAGGCTGAGCGGCTATTCCTCCAAGCCAAGGCCAGCGACTCCGACCGCGAAGACAACAGTTTTGTTCAGGGTTCTTACAGGGCAGGTAGATAGTGGCACTAGACGTAATTCAATTCTTACTTGCTGGCCTAGCTGATAACTCCGGCAATCCGCTTAACGGCGGTAAGGTGTATGCGTACGCGGCTGGTACTACTACCCCGAAAGACACCTTCACGGATTCAACGGGCACAACTCCAAGCGCTAATCCGATCATCCTAGACGCCAATGGTAGGAAGCAGGCGTACGCGTACGGTGCGTACAAGTTTGTCCTGAAGACCTCCGCTGATGTTCTTATCGATACATTCGACAACATCACGATTGGCAACACGGCGGAATATGTTTCGACCGTTGGTGGGTCAGCGAACGCAATCACGCTAACTCCAAGCCCGGCTGTTGCTGCTTATGCTACTGGGCAGCGCTTCGTATTTTTGGCGGCAAATTCCTGTACCAGCGCAACCACTCTGAACGTCTCCGGACTAGGCGCTAAGAGCGTCAAGCTTCTAATTTACGGCGCAAAGGCTAATCCCGTTGCTGGCGACATTGTGGCGGGCAGTTGGTACGCAGCGCTGTATGACGGCACCGACTTTATCCTCTCCTCGGTTTACAGCGCTCCGTCCGTTAACGTTATACAGAGCTCGTCCTATCAGTGGCTCGGCACCACAGGCGGCACGGCCAATGTCCTTACGGCGTCAGCTACCCCTTCCCTGCGTGGCGTCGCGGCTGGCCAGACTTTCCGCTTCGTGGCGGGGAGTTCGAATACGACTTCTGTCACGATCAACATCGATTCGCACGGCGCGGAGAATGTCTACAAACAGATCAACGCCTCAAACAACGCGCTTCAGGCGGGCGATATTGTTGCCGGTCGACAGTATGAGATTCGCTACGACGGGACCCAGTTCATTTTGATGAACCCGAGCTTCGAGGCTCAGACATACACCCCCACCGTCACGAGCATCACAGGCTCGGCCTGGGCTTTGACTCGCGCGACATACTGGCGACGACCCGGACGACGCATTATGTTCGAAATTGAAGGCGTCCTCACGTACACTTCCGGCTCCTGTACGCCGGTCATAACTCTTCCAGTAACAGCAGCGAACACCAGCTTTTCTCCATCCTGCCATTTTGAAATTGCTGGCGGAACCTTTCTTGCCGCAGCGGTTCCGACCAGCACGACACAAATTACCATCCGACCGCTAACGGGCGGCTATTCGGGCTCCTTTAATACGAGCGCGAATCCGATTCGAATCACTGGCGAATATACGGAGGCGTAACGTGCCCACGCTTCCGGTCCCTCTATTCAATAGAGTCTTTAAAAACGCAGATCAGTCCGTCCTCACTGACGACGGGGCCACGCAGTACAACGGCTTCATCGACGCGCTGAACGGCCTAAACATTAGACCGGGCGAAGTTCTCGCATCGAGCAATGGTCGCCACTGTGACGGTATTTTCTTTTGGCCTGATAAGAACTACCTCGTCTCGGTCGAGGATGGTTCTGTCTATATTCGTACCTCTTCCGGTACCGCCCTTGCCGACTTGTACTCGGCTGGCGCTGCGTCATTTGGCGCTGGCAAGCAAGTGAGCTTCGCGACTGACGGCGATCGCGTCTTCATGGCTGGTGGCGGCAAGATAAGCTATGTGAGCTCGACGGGTACGCTTACAGAACTCGCCGCGCCGGACGCGCCCACCACCGTTAGCCAGCTTGCATATCTTGACGGCTACATCTTAGCCATAACAGGGACGGACAAGAAGTTCTGGTGGTCCGACGTTAACGACGGCACAAGCTGGACCGCAACTAATTTCGCATCTTCTGCGGGCAATCCTGACAACACTATCGCCATTCGCGTAGTCCAGCGTCAGATCTACCTCTTCGGCTCAGCGACAACTGAAATCTGGGAGAATGACGGTAATAGCCCTTTCTCGCGAATTCCCGGTGGTCTTATTGAGATTGGCTGTGCTGCAAAGAATTCGCCCGTGCGTCAGAATAACTCCCTCATTTGGCTTAGCGACAAGCGCCAGTTCGTTCGCTTTACTGGCACCGACACTGAATTTATTTCGTCACGCTATGACAAGGAGATTGCAGAGTTTGCCAGTGTCTCTGATTGCGTCGGCGCAACTGTGGTGAAAGGCGGTCAGGAGTACTGCCTGTTCTATTTTCCGACACAGAAGAGGACTCTCGCCTACAACCCGGCAATCGACGACTGGTCCGAGTGGGGCACCTGGATACCTGAGACGCTGGAGTGGGCACCGTACGAATTCACTAGCGTAGCTCGCGACGTTCAGAGTGGGCAGGTGTATGTCGGTAAGCCTTCAGCGGTGGGCATCACTTGCCTTTCGCTCGACTCTCGCACGGACTATCCATCGGCAGTTCCAGCTGGCACTTCATTTAAATTTCTACGCACGACTGGTCATATCGACCACGGATCGTCCAAGAATAAGCGCCTAGAGGAGCTGCGCTTTCGCGCGCGCCGGGGTGCTGCGTCTTCTAGTATTACGAGCACTATTCTTATGCTCCGCTATAGAAACGACGGCGACAGTACCTGGTCTCCAATTCGCGAGATAGACCTTGGCGCGGTCGGTGATACGAATCACCACATTCGCCTAAAGCGCCTTGGTATGTATCGCTCGCGCCAATGGGAGATATCCGCAACAGATAACATGCGCATCGTTCTCTCGAATGCCGAGGCAGACTTTACGGAGCTTCGATGAGCAGGCCGCCAAAGGATCTAACCTCATTCGAGGGTCGGAAGTGGCTGGAGGGAATCTCTGCGGCAACGCTAGGGAGCTTTACCGGCCTAACGTTCGTTCTGTTTACAGCTGACGCTGCAGCTCCCAACTCCCGACACATCGCTGTTGCCTCAAGCCTGACACTAACAGATGGCGGGCCTGGTGGCGCTCTCACGATCAACCTTTCGGACACCGGAGTTTCAGCCGGTACTTACCCATTAGTCACAGTCGACACTAAGGGGCGGGTAACTGCTGGCACTGCGACGCTAGACGTTACTCACGGCGGCACAGGACTCACGGCCGTAGTTTCTGGCGACATACTTTACGCCTCGGGGGCGAATACCCTAGCCGCTCTCGCGAAGAGTACGGACGGCAAAGTGCTGACGCTAGTCTCGGGACTGCCTTCATGGCAAACGCCATCGACTGGCATTGGTGGCTCTACTGGCGCTACGGACAATCGCGTTTTGCGCGCGGACGGCACAGGCGGAAGTACCGTTCAGTCTTCTGGCGTTACGATAAACGACGATGGTGGTATTGAGGCGTCAACTAATTCGCTGACGACCGCCCCCATAAAAGCCACGAACTCCAACAGCGCTATCAAGGCAGCAGTCCTAGACCTAAACGGCGTCGATGGCGTCAATATCGGCTTGCCCGGTTCGGGTATCGGACCGAATGGCGGCAACGCGTTGTTCGATCGTGGCTACGTGAAGGTCAGGATTAACGGGCTTGATGCGGAAAACTTTGGTGACGGCGACCAGGATCTGTTCATTCCGATAATGTCCGAGGACTGCTTTACCGGCGACACCCTGGTCAAAACGCCGGACGGCGAGCGCCGAATAGATTCGCTTAAAGTCGGCGATAGGGTTATGTCGAAAAACTTCGACATTAATGAGCTCTGCGAGAACACGATCAAGCAAGTTAGCGTACACGCAACAGCAAGAGGGTACATCCTTCTTAATGAGAAACTAAAGGTATCGGCGCATCACAGAATATGGGCTAACGACAGCTGGAAGAGGGTTTCCGAGATCCAGATTGGTGACTACCTCAGAAATTCGCATTGGGGGAAGGTTTGGGTTTTCGCGATAGATCCGGTGCAGGACCCACAACCCACCTACAACCTCGTCATGCAGAACCAGCGCATGGCGAATTATTTCGTTGGCTACGGCGTTGATTTTTTGATGTGCCACAATAAATGCCCGTTCTGGTTCTATTACTCTGGTGCGGCTGGCGGTGATTTCCCTTGGCGCTGTCAGGGAACGTTCATTACTGAGTGTGACGGCAAGACCGGGACAACCCTAACCAAGCTTACTCATCACTCGAGCGTTTACTACGCCTGGGAGATAGAGCCCGAAGTATCGGATATCGAGCACCTAGAACTGGTCGCGGACGGTCAGGTTCTTCGTTGCTTATCGCCACTTCCGTTTACGCTTAAGCAGGGCGAGAAGAAAAAGCTTCAATTTGAAGAGATTCCGAAAGGTACGCGGGAATTGCTCCTGCGTGCCACGGGTAAGTACGTGGGCACCGAGGCGTAAGCCTTACGTTCCTGGGCGCTCGTTTTTAAACTTAGTTTAGCAGGTTATTTCAAGGTTTCTCATGCGTAAGATTCTCTCGGGTTTTATATCTATCTTGGCGCTTTGGACATCGAGCGCGCACGCTCAGGCGCAATTCGAAGGTGCCGCCGCCAGCAAAGGCTTCCAAGCGCCCGTCATGCTCTGTCTGCGAAACGACTCGGACTCGACAGCTTGGACGACAGGAGACCTTCAATGGTCTCCATGCGCAGTCGATTCAGCTGGTCGCATGAAGCTAGGCGCGATTACGCCTGGTACCGGGACGACAAACTTAGGTATCGCCGAAGACGCTAACGTACCTGATGGGAAGGTCGGCGTCATGCTATACGGCGTTCGTCAGGATGCCTGGGCAACAACGTCTGGCACGGCGGGCGACGCCACTATGATATCGCTTACGCAGTCTGGCGCTATTCGCCCCGATATCTCTATAGACTGGCAGGACAACACCGCAAAGTCGCTCTTAAAGGCGGAAGACGCCGTCGTAGCTTCAGCTGATTCCGGAGTTGGCGCGCTGTTCAAGGCGCAAGATCCTCTGACAATCGATGAGGCTAGTGGTGATTATAGTCTTTCCAAGGTCGATCTCGCGGGTAGATCTATCGTAGCTCCGTACGCGCCTCCGGGCGAGACTTGGCAGGCTTGCTCAGGGCAGGCCACGGGCACGTCGAGCACTCAGATTAAGGCTGCCGTGGCATCGAACCGAATCTATACGACCTCCATATGCTGCCAGAACGCTTCGGCGGTTGATTCTCCTCTTCTGGTATTAGATGGCGCGACGGCGATAAGTCTGGGCGGTGTTGCAAAGCTCGCAACTAACGGCGGTATCTGGTGTACCCAATATCCGACACCCCTTCGGGGCACTTCCAACACTGCGCTCAACTTTCAAATGAGTATCACTGCGACGGCAACCACATGCTGCGCTGCTGGATATGTGTCCGTCAACTAGGGGCTAGGCGAATAGAATGTCCGACATTAATTACGGCGCGCTTATCGGTACCGGCATTGACGCTCTCAATGCCTACAATGAGTCACGCGGCAGAAACAACATCTACGATATCCTCAAAGCTCGCGAGGATGCGAACTACGCGCAGGCCAAGCAGCAGTACGAATCGGACGCCGCCTACCAGGCGGCTTTGGGCGCGTATCGCTCTCGCTCGGCTGCCGGCGCCGCTTCTGCTGCCGCTGCTAATGCGGCCTCCCAGCAGGCCGCCCTTAAGCGCTCACTGCGAACTCAAAACAAGACGTATGACAATGTTATGGGCGAGTACGCGCCGTACCGCTCAGCAGCGCTTGAGCTTCTACCGAAGCAGACAAAGACTTACGGCGGAACATTAGACACGATCGACGCGATGCGCGCACTCTACTCATCGCCGAACGCACTCGCAACAATGAGCGGGTCGATTGCGGCACAGCAAGTTCCGCTGCAGCTGCCTGATTATATTCGCGGGGCTCGGTAGTAGTGCAAACAGCTTCGCGCGCAGGATACAGGCCCTACAATCCATACGAAGATCCGTACTTCTTGATGTACCTACAGCAGCAGCAAGCTGCCGAACAGAAGAAGAAGCAGGGCGGCGGTACAGGCGGGACGGCCGCAGGCGGTGTTGGTGGTGGTAGCATGGCTGCCGTTCTTGGTCAGCAGTATCTAAAATATCGCGGCAAGGGCGGCTCGTCTGCTCAGAGCCCAGCGCCCAGTGCTGGGAATTCCACCCCGTCCGCACCGACCGTTACGAGCGCGGGTAGAGTTGTGGACGCTCCGCAGGGCGTTAGCGCCAGCCGAATGACGCCGCTTCAGTCTACGACGATGCCCGATGGCAGTGCTGGTACACTAATGTCGGATGGAACTCGTATCGGCAGTAACGGGACCGTCGTTAACCCAGACGGGACGACTGTTGCGACAGATGGCCACGGCACGACTGTCGTTAAAGATTCGAGCGGCAACACGATGACCGGAGCGCGAGCTCTGGGCGCGGCGCAGGCAGCACTCGGCGCGTATCAAATCTATCAGACCTACAACGACAAGAACTTAAACGAGCAGCAGAAGATTGCGGGCTACGGCTCCGCTGGTGTGAACGTCTATAACGGGGCTTCGCAGGCTGCGGGCGGAAAGGGTCTTGGCCCGTGGGGAGCTGTTGCTTCCGGCGCGTTCAACACCTACGGCACGATGAATAATGGTGCCCTAGACTCGAAGCAGAAAGCCACGCGAGCGCAGCAGAATGTCGGCCTTGCGTTCGGCGATTATTGGACCTACGGCGGTGCCTCAGCAGCAGAAGGGATGCTGCGCAAGAACAAGACGACCGGGAAGTGGCTGGGCAAGGTTGATAAGCTCGATCAGAGGACTAATCCTGTCACGATGGCGCTCTCTCACTTCATGCACGGAAAGAGCACGCGCTATCTTGAGGCCGACAAAACTAAAGAGCTCTTAGCTGCTTCTAACGATCCGGAATATCAGCGTTACGTTCAGGCTATTCGTGCTCAGTACAACGCGCCACCGCCGGACAAAAAGCACCCGTTCCACAATGGTCAGTACGGTTCTTGGGATGAATACCAGAAAGCTGGTCTTGATGCGAATGACCTCACTGGCGTCTACGGCAACCTTAAAGCTTTCGGCGTTCGCTGGACGAAGTTAACGCCAGACCAGCAGAAGGCAGTAACGCAGGGCCTTATTGACGCAAAGCAGTACTACTCAGACAAGGGCGACGTTCTTATTCGCGACGATGCTACGGCCCAACAGATTTTCGACAAGGCAACTAAAGGCGCTCCTATGATGGCTAACAAACCCCCGGCAAGAAATCTCGGACCAGCTCCGGTTAATCAGACTCAGATGGACGCCCTAACTGCGGCTAAGAACGGCATGATCCCTCGGCAGCGTCCACCGGCAAACGGCGCGGCCGTACCGTGGGGTGGCGGTGCTGAAGCCCCGGCATACAACCAACCGCACAACACCTTCACCCGCTCGCCTGCCCCGCAGCCGTCTTCGCCACAAGGTCCGCGTACCATGGGACGTTTGCCCGCCCGCAACATCGATCCCGGCTTTCAGATGACACCAGAGGAGGCGGCGCAGGTAGAGGCGATGCTTGCGGCGAACAGTCGCGTACCGTCAAGGAATACGGCACCCGCTCCTGTGACGTCAGATTGGCGCGCCGCGTTGCGCGCGCCGTTTGATACCCCGATGATTCCAGCTCTCGCCCAGCGTTCCAAGACTCGCTCACCGGGCATCGACATGAACGGTAATAGAATAAACTATGGCTCTCGCTAACCAAAACATAAGCTACAACGCGCGCCGCAACACCGTCACCGTAGGTCCAGAGGTCAATCATCCGGTCCACGCCGCGCAGCGTTTTCTCGCCCAGCAGCCGACTGGCGTGATTCCGCGCAGATCTGCTCCACAGGCTGCGGCTAAGCCCGCGCCGAATGTTGTGACAATCGACCCGAAGACCGGGAAGCGCATTCCGCATGACCAGCAAGTTAGGCCAGGCCAGCCAGCTCCGGCGGTGCCTGCGCCACAGCCTGTCGCAGCTACTCCTGCACCCGCGCCAGCTCCCGTTACTGCCGCTGCTACAGCTCCCCAGCCGCTAGCGTTTAAGTCTACCTACGACTTCCTGCCAAGAGACGTTACTACTACGCCTGGGTACGAGTGGCGCATGCAGCAAGCGCAGAAGGAACTAGACCAGCGTCTAGCCGCATCTGGCATGACCCAGTCGGGAAAGCAGATTCGTGACGCTATCGGGCTAACGAACACCCTATCTGGCGAGGAGTACGACAAGGCTCGCTCGTGGGCAGAAGGCGACGCTACCCGTTACGACACACAACAGCAGCAGGAGTCTCAGCGACGCACCGACCAGTCGAACGAATACTTTGATAGACTCTATAAGCTCCTAGACCTGGGCGCGCGTCAGTCTCCGCAGGACCAGGCGTATTCGGGATTGCAGGAGTACGTGAAGACGCTGCAGCAAAAGGGTCTTAACAAAGCCCAGATTCAAGCGCAGCTCTACAAGAAGGTCGGCGGTGGCGGTGGGGGAGCTCCGGCTCGTCCAGCTACTCCTTTTCCGTCTGGCCCTGACTACTCGAATATCGATCTACTCCGCGCAAGCTCTGGCACTGCCAGCAATAACGGCTGGCTAAATGTGGCCGGCGCTGCGATCCCTGCTCTTATCGCTGCGTTCAGCTAATGGCCGATTATAAACCGCTAATGCCCCCGACCTCCTTGCTGCCTTCATGGCTGACAAAGGAGGACTATGTTCCGTATATCGACCAGCAACGGAAGTACGATCAGATGGAGGCTGGGCAGATTGCGAATGACAGGGCTGAAGCTCAGCTACAGCAAGAAAGAAATGCCCAAGATACCTACGATCAAATCAGCAAGTATCACGATCAGGTGTCGCTAGACCCAGGAGAGGCTGGCCCCGAACTCTCCCCCGACGAGCTTGAGAAGCGCTACGCGCAGATCGCATACAAGAACGGAGACGTTGCTGACGCAATGCGTCTTGAGAAAGCAGCAGAAGATCGTAGGCGACAGGCTGACGCCGACGAGAGGGCGCACCTTCAGCTGGTGAATGGACTTGCTCGCTACGACAAGGACCTCGCTAACGCTGTCTACAAAAACGACGGCCTTGAGGCGAAATATGGGCCACAAAGTTTTGAAGGGTATCAGCGACAAATTCGTATCCCCGGTCGCGGTATTGGACACATTGACCCCGACACAAATGAATTCGTCGTCGATGTTCCTTACGCCAAAAATGACGCTACCCCAAAGGCCGACAAGTGGGAGCGTTACTACGACTCAACAGGCCAGGACCATCGCGTTAACGAATCCGATCCAGCCGCAATGAGCACGGCGCTCGACAGTGGTTGGGCAAAGGACCGCGATGAAGCTAAGGCCATCGGCCGTCGCCGCGCTAAGGCGGAAGTGGTAAACCCTCCAAGCAACTCGGCAACATCAACCGCGAACACTCAACATAGGGCTTCCGACCTTATTAAACAGGGCTACGTGAAGGTACCGGGCGGCTACGCCCGCCAATAAGATTATGGCGGATTTCATTCCCGACGATCAGGTAGAGAACGATCTCGACAGCCCTGCCTCGCAACCCGTAGACGATTCGTATTTTCGCGACAACTTCAACTCAGCCCTTAACCCAGACGAGGAGCAGCAATTCCAAGGCTGGCTTGCGGATAGATCTACGAAAGACGGCAGGGACCGCTCCCTCGACCTTCAGGACTACGACATGCGTGGTTACTGGGCGAACGGCGGTGGTCGCGAAGGCGCCACCCCTGATGTTAGTGGGCATTTCCCGGACACCTGGAAAAAGCCCAATCATCCCACATTCTCAAATCAGTCAATCTACGATGGTGTACAGCTAGCTGATGGCTCGATAGTGCACGGCGGAAGTTGGCAGGGCGATACATACCAGCCACCCTTGCCCGTTGCGAAGACCCGAGACTTTATTCCCGACTCTGAAGTTGAAGACGACTTAAGCTCTGGTGGTCTGATTGAATCCGGTAGGAACATCCTTCGGAGCGTCGACGCGGGTCTCGGAAGACTGGGCTCGGGACTGGGACATACTGCCGAGTACGCACTTGACGCGCTGGGAGTAGGAACTCCAAGCTGGCTTCAGACTGTCACAGACGCGCAAGACTCATTTGGCGATAAGCGTCGCGAGCAGGTTTCGGCCCGCCCGGGGTCCTGGGAGAAGTCCATTAACAACTTCACAGAAGGTACAGCCGCATCCCTCCCGGCATTTGCTGCTGGTCCGATTGGTGGCGCGTCACTACTTGGTATGTCGTCCTTTGGTCAAACGCTCGACGACAATAACTTCTTCGATCCCAATATCGACGTGCCCGATAAGGAGCGAATCCTAGACGCTGGCTTAACATCACTAGCCACAAACGCGGGCGCGGCGTTATTGCCAGCTGGTCAAGCATTCGCGCCGGAGATTGGCTTGGCTCGCCGCATCCTTTCGATTGGTGTTGCTGCGCAGGGCGGCAACGCTCTCGCAGCCCAGGGCAACGAATTGGCGGACAGCATCGCGCAGGGTCGCGACTTCTCCGAAGCCAAAGCTCTGGAGCAAACCAGGGCGGGCGCCGGGCCCGCTGCTGTGCAAGCGGGACTCCTAGCTGGCGTAGGTCATCTCATGGCGGCGCGTGGGGCTGTTGTTCCAGACCAAACCGTCACCGCGAATGATTTGGGGGATGTGGCGAAGATATCTGCCGCAATGGAGCAGCAGTCTGCACCAGCCGACGGTACTGCGCTTGTTACTAACCTGCCAGCCGCGCCAGTCCCAGTTGACCCAAAACCAATTCAAGCTGATCTGATTTACGCTAACAATGAGCGCGTACAGGCAAAGGGTGAGGCTGAGCGGGCACCCGGACTTGCTGCGCTAGAAGCTAACGGTCGAGAGTGGATAGCTAGGGAAGCTCCGCCAGAACCAGCCCCGAAAGCTCCTGAGATAAAACTCCACGAAGACGCTGCGCAGAAATCATTTCCAACCCCCATCGAAGAGCTTAAGGCTAAGGCTGAAGAGAAGGCTAAGCCTATTATTGCTGCGCCCGATCCAGAGAAGCAGCTAGTCGACCTACCAGAAGTAGCTGAACCCCAAACCGTCAAAGAGCGCTCTAGGTTCTGGTCCGAGCGCGGAGCTGTCGATCCTCGTATCTTCGACTATTCTGGATTAAAGAAAGTACTTTCTGGAAAATCGAAGGACATCTCTTACCGCGAGACACCGGAAGAGTACCGCTTCTTCAGAGATAACAAGCATGTCCTACAACGCGCATTCGGTTTTCCGACGTCAATCGCCGAACGATTCCCCAAGTTTAAACCAATAGTCGAAGCTGGCCTGAATCTCTTTAAAGACCGCCACGCAGAAGCGTTTGACATGAATCAGACGCTTGAGCCTTATAACAAGCTCGATAATAAGAAGAACGTTGACAAGGCGCTAATCGCTGCGCGACTCCAGGGCGACAAGTTTCAAGCCACACCAGAGAGCCTAGCAAAGCTCGGACTCTCCCAACCGGAGGTTGATGCGTTCATGTCCGTCCGAAAGACGATGGACGACGCGATACTCAAGATGAAGAATGAGGAGCTAATCGACGCCAAGACTCCGGCCGATCTCGCCGCAGTCAACGCTCGTTTTGCTGAGTACGAAGGCAAGAACTACGTACCGTTCACGCGCTACGGCAATAAGTTCCTAGCGCTCCGAGACCCGGCCACAAACGAACTTAAAGCCTATCATATGGCTGACAGTAATCGTGACCTGACGCGCATTGCTACTAAAGAACTCGCGGAGAACCCAAATCTCAAAGTCGAATCGGGCGACGTTATTCTCCCATTCAAGAGCGAAAAGTTTCACCGCGCGAGTCTGGACCTACTGAATCAAGCTGGGGAATCCGTACCAAACGTCCAAGGCTTTCAGCGTCACCTCTTAGAAGCCAAGCTCACGCCAGGCTTTGAAGCTGACATGGGCCGTAATATCTCTGAGTATGTCTCAGGGTTGTCTAACACTCTGGCCCACAAGAGAGCAGAGCGAGTCTACAAGCAAGCTGTAGACGGCCTAACGACTGTCGAAGAGTCTGGCCTAAAGCAGTACGCCGAGAAGTACTGGGACTCGCTCACAACTCGCAATCCGCTCTCGGCGAAGATTCATCAGTTCTTTGCGACGTACTACCTGGCAGCAAACTTTAAGACTATCGCTGTCAACTTAACGCAGCCAATTACTACAACTTGGCCGATACTAGCCAAGTATAGCAACGGGCTCAAGGCAGCCCCGGAGCGGGCGTTTACCAAGGCGGCGTACAAGGCTACGCGCCTCCTCGCGCACGAGGGGAGTTTTGCGAAATCCGACCCACACCTCTTCGCAGCGGTGCAAGCGGCCCGCCGCAACGGCGTTCTCGGCGCTAACATCTACCACGAGATTACGGGGAGAGCGCACAATCCGAATTCCAAGCTTTCGCGTTTTCAGGATGTAGTCTTTAAGTTTAACGACATCTCCGAGAAGGCTAATCGCTATCATGCGTTTATGGCTGGCTGGGAGATATACCCGGACGCCGTGAAGAAGTTCTACGCGAAGAAAGGGTTACCCGCACCTGACCGCCAGACATTCGCCGAGAAGTTTGTTGACGAGACTCAATTCAACTACACCAAGGCAAACCGACAACCCGTATTTCGTGGGCCACTAGGAAGCATGGCTGGAATCTTCCGCATCTGGCCTGCGAACATGATTAAGCTAATGAAGAACTCCGCGCTTGAAAGACAGTATGGAGTCATGGCGCGCGGTCTCACCGCCACGATGCTTATGGGCGGCGCAATGTCACTGCCCCTCCTAAACCAACTTAAGAACGCAGCGGCGGCTGCCGGCATTGATACCGAACGCAAGGCGCGCGAGTGGTACAAAGGCAGCTGGGCTGACAATAACGTTATGTCTGCGGAGAATTTCCTCTACGGCCCATTGCAAAAAATCACCGGAGCCCGCATTAGCGGCGCGCTCGGTGTTGGCGATCTTGTGCCAGGCTTAGAGGAGGGGCTAGCTCCGGGACTGATGCGCGGCGTGCTTGGCGTCACACCGGACTTGGTACAACGCGTCGGTAAAGCTTATTGGCTTAAGAATAGCCAAGACTCGCCCTACCGCGCCGCTGAAGCTCTAATGCCAGAAGCTGTGCGCAACGCAATGGTGGCATATCGCTGGTCGCAGAAGGGGGTACGCGATGCTAAGAATCGCTCGCTGCTGAATGACGCCGAGACCGGCGAGGCGCTAATGCCAACGGCCTGGGAGATCGGCGCTAAGGCTTTCGGCTTCACGCCGCCTCGCATCGGCGAAGGATACGCCAAGACAAACTCGCTAGACATTCAGAAGAAGCGGTCTGAAGAGAATGGTAATATTAACTTCAAACTCGCGAAGGCTGAATTTGAAGGAGACGATAATCGCTATCAGCAGCTTCTAGACGAGAATGATAAGGCTAATGAATCTCGGTCCGAAGCTGAGCAGGTGGAACCAAACAGGACTCAGATCAAGAAGTACATTCGCAGCATGGAAGACGCCGACGAAGCGGCGAAGAAGGACCTCCCCAAGAAAGCGCGGGGTGTCTTTGATCAGATATCGGGACTTTACAATACTAACTAACGCCCAGACCGAAGCAGAGTATGCCGGTCGTGAGGAGGCCGAGAAGCCCCAAGCTTACCATCTGAAAAAAGTCAGCGGAGCTATCACCCTCTCGCGTCAGCGAGAACGCGAAGTACGTCGCGCATAAACTTAAAAGCGCCAACACCCCAAGAATAGCGAATTTCGTTTCCATACTCATCTTACTGCTTTCACGCCTCCAAAATACGACAGATACGCGTGCGAGCCATCCCGGCACGAAATGTCATTCGAGAACAGAGTAGCCCTCACGTTTTTGGGATTTTGAAATGTTGCGAAGTAGCGACTCGTACAGCGAACGCCTGCCAGCATGATGTAGAACGTCTGAAACCCCGTCCACGTATCTCTACGATCGCCGCTACACGCAAAATTAAGCTTGCTCGTTTGGAATCGCCAGCCGCGACCGGCACGCACAACTGAGAAGCGCGTAGCGAGAGTCCTCGGAGCGGAACTTAGATCGCCCGTGCTCTGTGCTTTCACGAGATTTAGCGTTCCTGCGTATTTGTACGTTTCGGCTGCCACAGGTCTAGCGGTTAGCGTCGCGAATATCAGGGTTAATACTGTTGTTTTCATTCCTCAAGCCTAGCTCAGCTGCCCGCCTAGTCAAGTAGATTCCCTTACAACCAAATCGACCACATTCCATTATTAGAATATGAGAGCAAAACAAGGATCTACGCCGTGACATTCGAGGACAAGGAGACGCTGCACGTCATCCTTCAAAACCTTGCGAGTGTCACGGGCAAACTCGACGTGGTCGCTTCAAAGCTGGAAGCAGCTACGAAAGCCAACGAAGATCTCAAGGATGAGATCGCTGAGCAGCGCAAAGAATTACTACCTGCCGCCACAAACCGCGACTACTACCACAAGTCTCTCGTTCACCGCCTAGTCCTAGGCTCTGCTCTCCTAAACCTTCTCTTCGTCGTTTGGTTCACGGGCATCCAGCCGAAGTTCTCCCCGCAGGGAGGCGTTGAATTCCACAATTCCAAAAGTGTGCTTTCAGATGCCAAGTAAAGTTACAGAGCTAGTATTCCAAGCAGCTCAGACCCACAAGCTAGACCCGAAACTAATTGCCGCGATCATCCTCCAAGAGTCTCGCGGTGACCGTTGCGCCTGGAGATACGAAGACGGCTTTTACCGTCACTACATTCAGCCTGCAACGCTCTACGAACTGGGCGGGCACCTCCCTCCGTCAAGACTACTAAATCAAGCTGGTGAGCTCAGGGCCCGCGCGTACAGCTGGGGCCTCATGCAGATCATGGGTCAGACCGCGAGAGAGAACGGCTTCTCCTCCGACTACTGGGAAGACCTCTGGAAACCAGAGATTAATATTCCGCTAGGCTGCCGAGTGTTCGCGCGCAAGCTACGTGCCGCCGGAAACGACACCCGCAAGGCGCTCCTTCTCTGGAATGGTGGCGGCAATCCTAAGTACGACGATGAGGTATTAGCGCGAATCGAGAACGGCGAGGCTGATAAGTTTCTGGCCTGGGACTAGAGCTTGAAGCAGACGTCATTTGTACTACTTCGAGTCCTTGGCTTTATCCTGACTGCGTTTGTGCTGGCGGGAATCTGCCACGCGGAGCCCGCAGCCAACACCGGAGTTGCTTACTATGCAATACAGTCGAAGCACTGGCCATGCGAGCGTTCTTATCGTGCTCTCGATGGTGTTTCTCGTATTCGTCTTAGCTTCCTGTACAACACGTTCGGACGCGAGACCGCTTGCCTTAGACGATTCCTGGATGATCCTCGTCTCACGGAAGTCGAGATACACCTGCTTAACGGCCCAGGCTTACGGAACCGCAGGCTGGGTCACTACGAATTTCTGCATGGTTTAAGTGTCACTCGATTCAGAACCAAGCTCCGAAACAAAGCTTTCTTGGCGCGACTGGTTAACTTTGTTCGTCCAGGTTGCGATCTACTTCGCGCTCCTCATGATCGGGGAGTGGCTGTTTATTGGTCGCCGGATCTGGAAAGTAATCTCTCAGTAGACGAGGGGAAGATTCTGATTAAGGCACTGAAACCGGTCTGTCCCGGAAAGCCTGTCTGGAATCCGCTCTACGCTGGCCGCATTCCGGGAGCGGTCTACGAGCAGCACGGGGGCAGGCCCGCTGTGGGGCATCACGACATTGCCAACCTAGACGGGACTGACTGCCGAGATGTGGATCTAGGCGCGTACAGTTTTCGTTACCGTTCAGTACTAGTGAACAACCTTTGGTGCCGTGAGTTTAACGGCCTCTGCCGTGGTGGGCCGTTTGTCGACCCTAGACAGCGCCGGTGCTGGCCCAGCTCTAACCTACTGGACTCTATAGCCAGCCACCTCCCGAACTAGGAAAAACCTCACCACGGGGCTATACGGGGCTTTAAACGGGAAATTTCATAAATCTACCCAGAACCACCCAGTGGGTAGGACTAGGGCAAAATATCGACGCTTACCCGGCAAAGCTTTGGCCGAGCCTTGGTTTAAGTTGGTTAAAGCAATTCCATTACCTGCCAGCTCCAACTAGCAGAAGATTAGAATAGACGAATATAGAGGACCCCTATGAAATTTCTGACAGACTCCCTAGGCTTTAAACGCGCCCTCAGCATTGTGCTGCTCCTGGCCGCCCAAATCCCACAGCTCGCTCCGTACCAAGACCTCCTGACAGCTATCGGCGGGCTCTTTGGTGTTGCCGGCGTAGCTCACGCAACGCTCTCGAAATAGTCCCCCCGGCGTCGATCGACGGTTTTGCCGTAGGTTTTCCCCTCCCACTTTCGGTTCTTCGGTCGGCGCCTTTTTACTCAGAGCCGCTATGTCGAGAATTCAATTCCAGCCACAAGTAGCTTGTGACTTCGCAGAGGGAATTCTGCCCGCAGCCCCACGCTTTAATGAGGGAATGGAAGAGGCTAATGGGGTACTGGAGATAGTTCGTTACCAGGATCTGCGTAGAGCAGTCGAGGCGATCGTAGCCTCAGACATGCCGCAGCACCTTAAGGTCGAGAGGCTGGTCGATTATGTTATGGGGTGGGAGAAGTAAGATCTTCCCAGTTGATTAATCGAACTCCTCCGTACTTCGGAAGATCGAAGTTGATTGGTGGTGTTGGCACGAGATTCTCCCATTCGGTAACGTAAAAATTCCCCTCTAGTCGCCAACGTCTTCTCGCCCGGCCATAGTCCATCAGCTCCCATTCCGACCAGTCACGGCTCCGCCAAAGATTAGCGTGCGGATCAAAGATAAACGGCTCAGGCTTCAGCGCCTCCACCGCCAGCCCAGCTGCGCCTACGCCGAGGAGTTGGAGGAAGCTACGACGGTGCATTAAAGCGTGCCACAAGAATACGGTTTGTCAGATCGCACGGTCGACCAAAGCTCAAACCACCTTACTCGCTTACCGAAAAACGGGTCGACATCAAAGCCGACGTTGTTTGTATTGGGGTGTCTTGTCGCGCTCGATACGGGCAAGTACAGAGAACCAAAGTCACCGCGCAGGACGAGCTCGCGTAAGGGGTGTCCATTATGGACGTTTAGAAACTCAACCCTACTCCCAAGGTCTACTCTGACCACGTACGGTTTGTACGGACTCACAATTGCCGGCAGCGCCGATGTAAGAACGCCAATACCAATGCTTGCTAAGAAGCGTCGCCTGTCCATCACCCCACCACCCCCAATATCTCATTCTCCACCACAAGCCTGTACTCGACTCCTTGATAGTCATACGGCTGCCCGCCATAGCGAGCGAATAGCACAGTGCTACCAGGCGTGACGTCTATAGGAATGAGAAAGCCGGAATCGTCTCTACGGCCTGGGCCCACCGCCACCACCTCGCCTAGTACCGGCCCGTCTGGGTCTACGTTGCCAGGTATGTGGATACCGCCGGCCGACACGGTGGCTTCGGGTTTGGGCTTGATTAATATTCGGTCGCGAATTGGTCGTAGCATAGTTATTTCTTTTTCTTTGACTCTTTCTTAGCCTTTCTGACTTTCCAGCTGCCGTCCTTAATGGCTTCGATTTTAGTGCCGAGAAATGTAATCGAGTGTCGTGGTGGTCCAAGCCTCACGCGGAAATAACCAAAGAGGTTGTCGGGCGCACTTTCCGCAGCGCCATTAAGGTTCAACAATATTTCAAGCGCTTCAACCTTCGCCTTCACGTCCTCGAACTCGCGCTTTAAGGTTTCTTCGGGCGAGTTGTATTTTCTCACCCACATCTTATTTTTAATCCAGCTAATCATAGTCTCCTTTTAAAATCCCCCACTAACTACCCCTGGTATAGACGCCGTACAATCGGGGCTTGTCACAGCAGCAGGTAGGGTGGGGGTGCTGTTATTTGTTCTCTCCCCCTCCGCCGCCGGGCTGGTTGTCTATGCCTAACACCCATTCGGCCATCTCACGCCCTAGGTTTCTTGTCTTCGTATTGCATCATGTCTATCAAAGTGCGCTTAAGCAGCGCTTCCATGACAATTGCGATATTACTGCCAGACAAAAAGCCGCCCTCGACTTGTTCGACGCGTAGCAGGTCAGAATAGGTGCTGACTCGAAAACGATCTCCCCGGTAAGCAAAGCGCATTGCGTCCTCTTCGCTGCTTAAATCATAGTCCCGAATCTGGTTAGCATACGGTAACGCTGTCGTTATAACCTCGATCATCTTCTCTTTAGTTATCTCCGCCATCTCACGCCCTAGGTGGTTCCTTCATTAGTTCTCTACATATCCAACTAAACTCTCGGCAACTTGACAGGCCGATCTTCCAAGAAAACGCGCACAACGGGTCGCCCTCGGTTACTTTTTGAAAAATACCATTCAACGCTGCGAACTTTGCCGTATACGTTGGTGATGCCGTCCGTTGCCTCGCAATAGTCTCCCACCCTTGGAACCGACGCACCGTTAAGCGCTTGGTCATAGAGTGAAACTGAAATCGGTCCTCTTATGCCATCTCGCTGTGAAAAAATAATTTCTTCCATATTCCTAGATCACCCGAATTACTTTTTCTGTCGGTGTATAAATCGCTACGATACTTGGGAATGGCGCGCCAATCTGAGATCATATTTTGCCGAACAAGACGCCAATACCGAAAATCACGACACCGATTCCCGCTACAATGGCAGCGGGTCCGAATACTATTCTCATCCAAAAGTCAGGATCGAAAATCCAGTCCATTCTTCCTCCTCTCATCGAAAACTTTCTTGGCGGCGATGGCGATTAGCAATGCGCCTTTAGCGATTATCTCCACCTGATCGGCCTCAGCCCCTTTGTTGGCTAGGATATAGGACTGGACTATCCGACTATACAGCTCAAACAGCTCGCGGTCGGATTGGCTATTACGCTGCTCCGCTAACTCATTACGAAGATTGTTAAGCTCGTATGCCTCCTGTGTGCAATCGCAATTCCCCGGTTTATTCCCGCATAATGGACACGTCATTCCCCACCTCCTAAGATTGCTTCGAGCGCTTGTCTAATTGCCACACGCGCTGATACTTGCCCGTTGCTAAAATCCGTAATCGGCCAATTCTCCGACTCGTCCTCTATTCCTTTTAGCTTCTCCACCAACTCCCGCAGCTGCTTGTCGCGTAGGGCGAGGCCGTGCTTGATTCCCCAATACGCCTCTTCAACTAGACTTTTGACTGTGCGGTCCTGAAGTATAAAATTCCGGTATTCCGGCTGCTTGTCATAGCCGTGACCAATCACGAGCGCCTCTGCCTCTTTCCTGATTTCGTCGTCTGCGCTCATGCCATCTGGTATCATCCTTTCCCCTCGATCAATAAAAGCACTGGAACCATTCCGGGCCACTCCTCATAATCGAAGGCAATCGGCTCGTCCATTTTGCCCATTTTAATTAACTGGCTATCGCCTTTCTCAATGTAGATCTTGGTTGCCGTCGCCTCAATCTAAGCCTTCATGCTGGAGCGGCCAAGCTGATACACTCGAATCAGCGCATCGAGAATAGTATCGCCGGGATCGCGATCCCACTGAGCCAACACTTGCTTTTCTATCTCGCTAGGTTCCCAGTCCTCGCGCTTGTCGCCTGCGGTCATACGATCTCTCCGTTTAGGTACTGTAAGATTCTTTGATTTTGCCAATCCTTTTCTTTTTGCCGCACATCAGCAGCATCAGCATAAGTAGCATCAGCATCAGCAGCATAAGCAGCAGCAGCATAAGCAGTATGAGCAGCATAAACAGTATGAGCAGCATGAGCAGCATAAGCAGCATGAGCAGCAGCACCAGCAGCAGCAGCAGCAGCATAAGCAGTGGCAGCATAAGCAGTGACAGCAGCAGCTCGAAGCTCTCTTATCTTCTCAATTGGAATCTTGCCATTGGCGTAATCTCTCGCACCCTCAATGCAGTTTCTTACGCGCTTATCACTTGGATATTTGGCCTCGTAAATATGCAGTACTCGCTCGGCGCAATCACAAGCAAAGAGCCGCATCGCGTGCTCGTTCCAGTTTGTGTATTCACGGATTAGCCTAGCCTCCTGCGCTACTGATTTTTCATTGTCGTGGAGCACGTTACCCCGTACTTCAATCTCGTAGCACTTGGGCGCTATCCACTGCCTGAGTTGAGACTCATTGGCACAGAAGTGATAGCCGGAGGCGCAAAGTTTTATCTCCTTTACTATTGGCATCCACGCGCCGGGTTCTGTGGTGGTAGGGAGTGACCATTTGCCGGTGCCGTATTTCGGCACGCCATCATTCATTAGGAATTTGTAGTAGGTCATCGTCCACTCCTTTCAA
>ERZ724522.150-NODE-150-length-42710-cov-8.253007_pt1 | contig 42710 bp, 72 predicted proteins | sample MGYA00376055_ERZ724522 | MGnify/ENA primary metagenome ERZ724522 (study PRJEB28724, sample SAMN07190884) | wastewater metagenome | isolation source: effluent of sewage treatment plant in Hong Hong | place: Hong Kong | collected 2016-03-17 ... | reverse complement strand
GCGAGGGGAGATCAATGCTCGCAAAGCTGACGACGCCCGCCGTTCTGTTGAGCGGCTTCCTGCTGACCGGTTGCGCGACCGGCACTTTCGCGACTAACGGCCCGACCGATACCGCCTGCAAGAGCTTCAAGCCCATCTCGGCCAGCAAGGCCGACACCGAGCCGACGAAGCGTCAGGTGATCGGCCACAACAAGGCTTTTGATGCGATCTGCCCTGACCGCAGCGAGAAGCGTGTTGCCGCAGCAGGTTGGCCATGAATGAGCGAGTTGTCCAACTATCTGGCTGGCCAGACGCAGCACAAGCTGAGCTTGATCGAATCCAAAATAGACGATCAGTCGGACAAAATAGACACCCTCACAGAGAAAGTAGACGGCGCCTTGACATGGGCGCAGCGCCTAGTATTGCTCGGCCTATCCCTGCTTGGAGCCATGGGCCTCAACTACAGCCCAGACAAAATCGGGGAGGCGCTAACGGCAGCGCTCAAGGCGCTACGATGAGCACTCGCATGTGCCACGTCTTGCTTGCCGTCTCAGCCGTCGCCATCCTGATCGGCGTTGCCCGCGTCAGCTGGCACGTCGTCATGAGCTGGTGATCTGGCCTTTCCGTCTAGTTGATCGAATGACTTTGAAGGGAGGCCGGGCGCCACTCCGGCAACGCCACCCTGCGGGTTCAGCTCCTCCGGGTTATCAACCCGGCGCTGGGGGCACTATCAGGCTAGCTCTTGGTAAGGACGATCCCTCGCACCTTGGCCTTCGGTGCTTGGTGCATCCTATCGCCTTCAAACCCTCGCTGCGTGTCTAGGAGTGCCGCAGAGACGATCGACCGAAGATGGTCAACCTCTCCGCACAGATCGTACACGAGGCGGTGTGGCTTGTCGGACCACTCGTACCCCAGCGACCCGATCTCACCTTCGCCGGACAGGGCAGCGCGATAATCATCGGTTGTCGATCCGTTTCGCATGCGAGCCATCTGGGGCCTCATAGTCTTGCCAAGTTTCGGTGCTCGAAGTCGCCACACCAATCGTCTGGATCGACGACAGGCCACATTGTCCGACTGCAGCTCATCATGCCACCAGTGGCGACAGGTGCATGCCGCCGACACGTCGGCCCGGTGATAGATGGCTCACTGTCATGCGTGCCATCTGGTCCGCGCCACAGGCAGTGCCGACATATATGCTCCGGCTCAATTTCCGGCTCGCGTATGCGGTCCATATCGGGCCTCATCGTCTTGGTTCAGTCGGGCCATTCGATGCGGACCTTATGCCCGCACGTCTCGCACTTGTAGTCGTCGCAGCAGCCGTCAGAGCATCCGCCGGCGTCTTTCATATCCTGGCCGCAGCACCGTGGTCCCGAGCACGTGCCGTCTGCGTTGGTCGTGGCAGGCTCATACTCCGGCGGTGCGCTCTTGATTTCGGCGTTGCTGTAGTACGGCATTGTGGGCCTACTCCGCTTTGATGATTTCTACGCTGCCAGGGTGGCAGTCGCCCTCGTGGCCGTCGTCGAATAGCACCTTGACGTATTGCGGGTCCCCACGAACGCCGCGCACGACGCCATTGCCGCGCTCGCCCTTGTACTCCGTGAAGCGGACACGCTGGCCAGCCTCGAACTTCTTGCCGTAAGCGCGCTCGATGTATGCGTATGACATGGGCCAATCCCGTCTTAGAGTTTTAGTGCTGATTTGACGGCAGTTCTGACTGACGCTGCGCCCTCGCGCCTGCCGATCTCTCGGCCGCGCTCCAGCCCGGCCAGATACGCATTGACGGCGGCCGACGCTTCCTCATGTGTGCCGTACGATTTCCAAAGATGGCCGTGGTTGTCGTACACATTCCCGCCCTGGATCGAGTGCCCCGCGAGCAGCGTGTCAACCCTATCTACCAACGTCATCATATCCAACATCCCGAACCTCGTAGTCTTGGTTCAATCTATGCGGTAAGGGGCTGGGCGGTAGTCGTCCATCCACTCCCAATCGTGGAGTTTGTCGGGGTCGTTGCGGTCGGTGGTGAGGCCAACAAAATCTTCCACTACGCCGGAGTACCAATCCTGCCATTGCTCGCATCGAGCACGCAATTTGGCGTTCTCGGCCTGCATCAACTTATTCTCTTCGTCGAGCGCGTTCCAGGATGCGCGATCAGCGTCGCGCTCTGCCTTCGTCAGCGTCATGTCGGGGCCTCATCGTCTTGGTTCAGCTATTGAAAAATTCAGCGTGCGCCGTGCCAGTATTATCGTCGCCGTGGTTGACGACCTCCACGAAGCGCACTCGCCACGCTGACACGTCAAACCGCGCTCTATGCCCTGTCGCCGTGTTCGTAATGTAGGCATACCCTCCGCCGGCCATCTGCGCTTTTAGCTCGAAGGTATCAGGCCCACACGCGAAGCGTCGTTGGTACGCCTTCATGCAGCGGTCGAGCTTCTTGTATGTGGCGGCGTCCATCCTGGCCTTCTCCGTCTTAGCGAATTGCGCGTTTGATGGCGGCGTCACGCTGGTCTTGCGACATGGCTCGCCAGCGGTCATACGCCTCGTTGTGTTCGTCGAGTGCTCGCTGGTTTTCATTGCAGCACTCGCGGCAGTATCCTTCGTGCAGTTGCTCCGCCCCCTCGCCGCACTGCGGGCAATCCCATAGAAACGCCGGACCGTGATCCTCTCCGGTCAACTGCTGCAGTTTCTTGCCGTCCGCTTCGAGCGCGGCCATCATCTCGCGTGTGAACATTCAGGCCATCTCCGTCTCGGCTGCTAGTTGCTCATGTCGTCGACGGTTACAGGCTCAACCTTCACGGCATACTCGCCTGCGCCCTGGCATGTCTGACAAAACGTGTCCTGCCACACTGGCCCGCTCGGGTCGTGACCGACCACGTGGTCAAACGACCCGTCGCCGCCGCAGGTCTCGCACGCCACCATGCGTGCTTCACTCATCACAGCACCACCCAGGTCAAAGCCTCGGCACTAGCCGCCTCGGCCGTGTCGAACTCGCCAACGATGATCCATTTGCCGGTCACGCTGGAAACCGTTCGGACAACCCACGAGGTGTGCCCGAACACGGTCTGCTTGTTGATCTTGGTCGCCATGTCGCTCTCCCGTGTCTGATGCTGTGAACATAGCGATGTTCCGCTTGACAGTCAAGACGGGATCGCTCACATTCCGTCTTATGAAGCGCGCAAACAAAATCGGCCTTGTGGACAAAGCAAACCCCGTTCTTTGGCACGGCTACGCGCGCGTCAGTACGGATGATCAAGACCTAACGATGCAGATCGAGGCACTGACAACGGAAGGTGGCGTTGCTCGGGACCGCATCTATGAGGACAAGGCGTCGGGGAAGAATACGCGGCGCACTGGCCTGCAAGACATGCTTGCTCACGTGCGTTCCGGTGAAGGCATTGTCGTGTGGAAGTTCGATCGTCTCGGTCGCTCCGCGCTGGACCTGATCATGCTGTTCGACGATCTGCGGGCGCGCGGCATTCAGTTGCGGTCGCTGCGCGATAACTTCGACACCACGTCGGTTATGGGCCGCTTCATGTTCCAACTGGCCGCGATCCTGGCAGAGCTGGAGCGCAACATGATCGCCGAGCGAACCCGAGCCGGCATGGAGACGGCGCGTCGGAACAGCACGCGGTTCGGCCCCAAGCCGAGGCTCACCGATAAGAAGCTGGAGCGCGCAATAAAGATGCTGCGGGCAGGCCAGCCTGTCGGCGTTGTGGCTCGGCGCATGGGCGTTGCGAACGTCACGCTGCGCGAGAAAGTGTTGAAGGTGACGGGCAAGAAGCTGTGGCCGGACGGGCCACGAACGCGCGCGAAGCGCAAGAATCGATAGGAGAGGTCGATGGAATTGAACCAGACGGTACGGGGCATGCGGCCAGCGGAGGGCTTCGACCCAACTGCTGGCTCTCGCGACTACTCGATCACGGTCACACGTGCAGACGGCGAGCAAGCTGAGGTGATGCAGATGTTCACCTCGACGGCGGAGACATTCGACCTGACCGAAGCCGAAGAAGTGCTGCTCGCGGAAGACGGCGGCATGTACCGGCTTCGAGTTGGCGACGTGATCGAAATGCGCGTCGTCATCAACACCTAAGACGGGATTGGAGGGAGGCTGATGGCAACGCGGACGGATATCTATTTTAGGTGTGACAGGTGCGGGGCTGAACGCCCATGCCGCAATCCGTCTGATCATCATTCGGCGCATGTCACTTACGACATCGTAAATAGTCAGATTGGATCTGGCAGCGGTGGCAAGAGGGATCTGTGCAGCGAGTGCTATCGCGATCTCCGGAAGATCAGCCAGAATGTCAACGCTTCTTACGATTCGTTCGACAGCGCAGTCGTCGCCGCAGAGACTGAAGAAGCCGCGCGCCAGACGAACCCTGACGGTGACAGGTGGGGCGACATATATTCGGCGTGGTGCCCAGACCCACAACAGGTGATTGTCGAACACATCGGTGAAGCAGCACCCGGCATTGCCGCCGGGATCATCCTCGCCAGTTCGCTTCGTGCGCTCCAAGAGTTGCGCGACATCGAGGCCGAACTGCGAGAGCAGGCGAGCGGGTCACAGGACGGCTACGCGCGAAGGGTGACAGGCATGTACCTGCTGGATGTGGCCAACAGGATGCGTGACGCGCTGAAGAAGTTCGCAACCTGAAACCGAAGATGGAGCGGGCGATGTGGCAGCCGATAGAATCTGCACCAAAGGACGGGACGCACATTCTCGCGTTCCCCGTATTGCTCGACGTGGCGTGCGTTGTGTCGTGGCACGGCAGCGAGCAAGCCGGGTACTGGCGCCTGCCGATGACCGACAAGGTGACGCCATACCTGCCGACGATGTGGATGCCGGTTCCGGCTCCGAACAGGATGACAACCTGCGAGCCAAGTCGCGACATCATGGACGGTCGCGGCCGGCGCGACATTCTTCAACGGCCAAAACGGTAAAGGAGCACTCGTGCCGAAGTATCAAACTGAGATTGCCGGCGTGCGGCGTGAGGTCGAAGTGCCGACCGGCGACTACATGAGGGTTGTTGTCATGGCCACGGCATTGGCTGATGCGGCGCTGCCGTGTGCCGTTAAAATCTGGTGCGACGAGCTGCTGCCGGACTACGGACCATATTGGTACACCGTAGCCATCGACCGTTACGGCAGGCTGCGGTGTGGGTCGCAAATGTCGTGCGGATCAGAAGCGGAGTAGGAGGCCGGGATGAGTTTCAACGCAAACGGCACCCCGACACTTGAGCGCGAATTAAAGGGCGCTGCACACAGTACGGCAGCGCGGGATGGTTGCGATGTCGAGACTACGCCAGAGTGGAGGGCCATGCAGCGCATTGATCGGTTGGAGATCGCGCTGCACACCATCGTTGGTCACGGCAACATCACCGTCGAGCGGGCGAAGCAAGTGGCAGCGGAAGCACTGTCGAAGAATCCATAGGAGAAGACAATGGCCTACACCGACAATCCGAAGCCGCGCACAGATGCCGACTACGCAATCGAGTTCGGCGAGTACATGGCGGTAGCGGCCGAGCACTATCTCGACGTGTCCGACAAGTACCGAGATCAGGTGACGAACGGCGCTCGACACCACATCCACTCCGACATGGTGTCCGACGCTTGGGAAGGGCTACGCTCTGCCGTGTACGAGTTTCGCAAGCGGGCAGCCCGCGCCGGGCACAAACCGTCCGCTGAAAAGTTCAACCGATAAGACTGAGAGGGAGACCACGATGGCGCGACTGATCTGCGTGGACAACGGCGACGAACTGCGGCTGATCTGCCCGGAGTGCCATACGACGTGGTCGACGGCTCAGGTGCCGTCCGAGTGTCCGACGTGTACGGCACTTGTCACTATCAGGGTAGTGCGATCAGCGCCCAAGAACGACAACGCCGAAAAACGCCAAGACTAGGATGGAGGCATGGATGAATGGCCTGTGTGCAACGTGCGGCAAGCCACTGTCCGACAGCCACCCAACGGATGGGGTAGTCCTGACGGTCAAGGCTGATGATGGATTCCATCATGGTGGGTGTTGGGGGAAGCCGAAACGAGACCGCATCGCCGAGCTTGAGGCCGGTCTGCGTCGCGCTATCCACCTGATCGAGGTCATGCGCCCAATCTCCATGGCTCGCAGCCCTCGGCGTGATCCAGCTCGGTCAGCCGGTCGCGTCGCGCGAATTGAAGCTTACAGCAACTGATATTGAGCGCTCGGCTGCAGCGCACGACTGATGGGAGCGCGGCGCATATAGTCCCACATGAGTGCATCGAGCATGCCGCTTGCGGTGTTGATCGCGCGCGAGAATTGTAGGAACAGCTCCTCGAGCTTGCGGTAGTGTTTTTGCGGCGACCACTCGGATGGATAGAGGCCGAGATAGCGGCCCGCTCGCAGAATATGCACGTCGACGATGGCGACGTTGTTCGATTGGCGGTAATTGCGGACGATCCAGGAAGCTGTTTTGAGACCGATGCCTGGCAGGGATGCGAGCGTGTCCCGGAAGCGCGTGTCGTCCTTGGGTTCGTCGATCGCATGCAGTGCGCGGAGACAGCCCGACAGATAGCGGGCCTTTTGTCGTGGGAAGCGGTAGCGGCGCACTGTACCGCCGGTGCAGAACGGCTCGACAAGCGCATGCTCGATGTCGGCACTGGGCGGGCTTCCGTCCAAAAGTCCGATCAGACAGACGGCGTGGAAGCCGACCGTCTGAGCGACTGCCCGGCGGGCGCGCGAGCGCGGCGAGATGATCGGATCGCCCACTCAGGTCTTCTCCCAGGTCCTGGTGTACGAAACCTCACCCGTCTTCTCGTCGGTCGAGGTGTGGATGATGCCGGTGTAGCGCGGTGCTCGACCGCCGAGGTCGACCGGATCGAAATGCGCGCTCATCGCGATGTAGGTGTTCCGATCGGTGCAGGGGTCGTAGTCCGTCTTCAGCACGAAGACACCGTCGAAGATGACTCCGAGCAGATCGGGGTCGGCGGACTGAAGAAGCCCCAGGTCGAGCTCGAATTGGCCGAACCGGCGCCACAGCGAATGGCCGGCTGGCACCTCAACAGACTCCGGCGGCACACGTTCGCCGAGACGCGGTGCATCCTGTACTGGCTCCATGCCTGCGCATTTGCGGACTGACATTGTGCCTCCTATTCCCCGAACAGAACCTTCATCGCGCGGCGCTCCCAGTCGCGCCCCATATCGAGCGCCGCCTGGTCGATCAGATACGCCACGTCGGTCTTGATGATCTTCACGCGCTGCGGAATGCCACGGGCATGCCGGCGCTTCGCACGCGATGGCGATCTGCACTCCGACCAGTCGTAGGTGATTTGCGGCGGCACGTCCGCCACCACCACCTTCATTCCGAAGAGTAAGCCGGAATCAGTGTTGAATGTTGCGGATTCCGCGCCATAGCCGGGCGTGGCGCCGGCGAGCAACGGGTTGTCCAGGCGTGGCGCCAGTGCTTCGCGATCGATGATCAGTTGCCGCTCCATCCTCTTCGGCATCAGCACGGCGAGCATAGCAGGGCTATAGGGACGGTCGCTCATGTCCCGCCCTCCAATTCCTCGATCCGCCGCTTCAGCTTCATCATCTCCGAGTGCATCAGCACCCGCCCGACGTGTATTCCGATGGCTATCCCGACCAGCAAAGACAGGACCCAGGCTGGGAGGATCATCGGCGTCCCCATTGCTGATCCTTCGGGCGCTTGGGGAAGCCTCGGCGCACCTTCACCCCGTCGTGAATGTTCCCCATGCGCTTCCCGTGGGCCACGATGCGCGTGTCGTCAGCCGCTTTTCCGTCCGGGCCGGTGTCGCAATCAATGCAGATCGGCCATAGGTTCTCAGGCACTTCCTTGCCGCCCTCGGCGTGGCGCTTGATGTGATCTGCTCGCCAATCGCTAGGCTTTGTCACAACGAGGTCGATGGTTCCGCCGCACACGTGGCAAGTGAGGCACTTCCTGCCGAGCAGGTTGAACCATGCGTGAGTATCGACACAGATACGGCGAGCCTTGGGGCTGTTGCGGTTCATGCCGCGTCCTCCGTCATTCTTTCCACGGCACTGCCTCGCGTTCGAGACGGTCCAACTCCTGATTGTACTCGTGCAATATGCTTTCGATGGCGCGGCTGTGCTCTAGCACTGTGTTGACACCGAAAACGCCGGAACCGCGTTCGCCGATCACCTGCTTTATCTGCTTGCCGAACGAGTGCCCTGCAGCCTCATTGGGCGTCGCGAATATCTTCCCGTCTTCTGTCTGGTAGCCGGTCGTTTTCTTGATGGTCATTTTTTTAGCGCCTTCACTGCGTCTCTAAGTTTGCGATTGCTTACCTTGAGACGCTTTACCTCTGCCCGCAGTTCTTGCTCTTTGTTGCGCTCGCGCGATGACAGCAGCCACAACTCAGCAATGACAGTTCGCCCCTCGCTGAAGTCGCTAGGTTTGATCTGAAACTTGGCGCAGTAGTGGTTCCCTGACACCTCAACTGGAACAGGGTTCAACATGCATTGTCCTGGCAGAGACAAATAAGAAATGCCGTTTTTTCTTCTATCCGCATCGGTCAGTTCTCGATAGAAATGATTGCACCACATGCAACTCATGCAGCTTCCTCCGTCTGCTTCAGCAGGTCGTCGGCCCTGATGCCCATCTCGACCTCGACCACAGCGCCGATTTCGTCGAACAGCTTGCACGCCGCCTTGTGATCCAGCTTGTCAAACGCGATCGACTCGGGCGTGAAGATGTGGACGCGCCCTGCCGTTGCCTTCACGAACGAATACGCACCTGCTGCATGGAAAGCGCTTTGCAGCAGAACCACAGCCTCGGTCGATGTCAGGTCGGCAAGCGTCAGCGTTTTGACCGTGTGGTGGCCTGCTTTGCAGAGCAGCCACTTGCGAAGATGCTCTTCATTCTCCGGCTGGAACTCGTGGCTCTCTGGCCAGTGAGTGAACGCAGCCCGGACCAGCCCGAACAGCCGCCTGTGCTGCGGCAGGCTCCTGTCCGTCCGTGCCGGGCAGTGCTCGCACATCGGAGCTTTGGCCCTGGCTCGCTCGCTGATGCTCATTGCGTGCTCCTAGAACTATCTGCCGCACCAGGGTGCGATGGGCCTTGCTCAGCTTCATCCGAACGATGATGTCCTCCCATCCGAGGCCAGAACGAGCGTGGAACCTGATCTCGTCTGAGTAGGACAGTCGAACGGTCATGGCCGCTACTCCGCTGCCTCGACCAGAATTTCCAGCGTGTCAGGATCGACCTCAACGCCGAAGTCCTGCATTCGGACGAGGTAGTCCTCTTTCAGCGTCTCGACCCATCCGCGAGCGACGCGCGACAGGAACTCGTCATTCTCATTGCGCAGCCTGATCAGGTCGGTCGGTCCTTCAGCCTTCGCAATCCCAGCGCGGAAATCGTTGAACCGCTTCACGTCTCCGTTGCGCTTGCCCTCAGCGCTGGAATCCCTGCGCCTACCGCGCGTATTGATGGCAACCATGTCGTCTTCGTTGTCGGCCTGCGGCATAGAATCGAGGTCCATGTCTCCGGTCGGTATCTTGAACAACGATCTGAGATACGCTTTCTCTGCGTAGCTCTGCGCCGCCTGGAACGTCTGTGCGCCAGTCACCTGAATGTAGAGCGTCCGCTTGGCTCGCTTGTCGGTCCAAGTCGCTTCTTCGGTAGCGAGCACGAACGAGAACTCCATGTGCGCCCATTGCGCAGTCTTGCCGTCCTTCCCTTCGAACCGCTTGATCTCGCACTGATCCTCAAGGCTGATGATGGCAAGCCCGACCTCTCCCATCTTCCGCGTCAGTGCCGCATAGATGTCGTCGGCGCTGGCGAAGTTATATCCGCCGTGGTTGTTGCGATTGCTCTTGGAGACAGAGCCCATGGAGCCCTGAATGGCGCAGATCGCTCTAACGATGCTGGCCGGGATTGTCTCAACGCTCATCCGTGTCCACCTCTGAAAATCCGCCAAACCCGACCTGGCTTGCGTTCCACCATCCGTGCCGGCTCGTCATGTAGAATGCTCGGCAACGGCTCGTTGTCCGGCGCCCGAAGCTCCGGCCTGACGACGACTCCGGCCTCGATGTCCAGCGGCGTCAAAACCGTTTTGATCCATGACGACAGGTCCGCCGCCGTCGAGAAATGCGCTTGCTGCTCCCCATCGAAAGCAATCGACCATCCGTGCCCTGTTGGTGCTCTGGTGATGGTCATTGCGTCGTCAGGCGGCGGGGCAATGTCGTCTTCGGTCATCTCCCCACCATCCAATCAACCAGCGGCTCGGCCAGGATCAGCATCACGCCGACGAGGCAGATGATTGCTCCGAATATCGCGAGATTACCCATCGTCAGCACTCCACGAATTGACACTCGAACGGATGGACGCGATCAGCTGCCGGAGGCGTCACCGGAACCGCGTCGATCACCACGATTAGAAGCGTCGCCAAGGCGGCCCCGCTGAGCATCACGCGAAGCCAGCGAACGGGCCTCCATGAAGCCTCGCTTCCAGCTTGTCGGCGCTCCGACACGGAAACGGCACCCGTCGTGAAATGCCTTTCTCCCTGCGATTTCATCGGCCACACCTCGGTCGCGACGAACCCAATCAACACGCTTCATGGCAAGACACCTCTACTCGTTGAAACTGCCGTCATTAGGAGAACCACCGGGCCGGGCCCCGCAACTCCGTACACGCGCCCCGCACGCGCTACCCGGTGGTCCATTCGTGATTACTGAGAAGCGGAAGTCACTCGATTGGCCGCAAGACGACATTCGCGCGCAACTTGGCGTCAAACTCGTCGGCGCTATCGACGGCCCACGTGACGCCCGTTACCTCGTAAGTTTTCTTGCGAATGCTGACGTATTCGCCCTTGCGCGGGACAGCCCCGCACTGTCGAACCACCGCGATGTGCTTCTGACTGTCGCCCACATAGAACTCGGCTTTGGTCATGTCCGCTATGTCCTCATCTCGTCAGGCCATGGCTTTGAATGCAGCCGCGTCAATCAGCGGCGCAGTAGGAGCCCAGCCGAGCATGGTGGTCAGAGCATCGAGGCAGTCGTCGAGCTTGACCCGCAATGCCTTGGCGTCTGCCAGATTGTCGTCGGTGATGGTGATGGTGCAGTCGTTGAGCTGGCCCATCAGCTCGGTCGACGTTTCAATGACATCCTGAAGCCAGGAATGCAGATCGGAATCGATGTCGTTGGAGAATTGAGCGGCCATTAGATTGCCCTCGTCAAATCAAGAATGGCTTCGTCTTCGGTACGGCCATGCCCAATCAATTGTGGGCCAGCATCAGGAGCGCCGTCGTAGTCGTCAAACACCGCCTGCCAGTCGAAACGCCGATCTGGAATCGGCGGGAAGATGTAGCTTGTGACGATGCCACTCATACACCTTCTGCACAGCGGCTCGGTGTGGTGGTCGCTGTCGAATGCGTCGTCGCACCGAGCGCAGTAGAGGATGCTCATGACCGCTCCCCCACGATGGCCTTGCAACGCTCATAGACGCTGCGGCTGTTGGTGGTGTCGCGAAGCAGGCAGAGCAGGGCGCGCGTCTCGGTCTCACGCTCTGCGGCTTCGCTCTCGGCAGCCGCATTCAGCTTGTGAGCAACTGTAGCAAACCAATCGATCGGTGCCGTCGGCGTGAAGCCAGTCACCCTGACCGGTGCTTTGACTGCTGCTGCCGCTTGTCGCTGTGCCATTCGCATTGATGCCCCCTCTGGTTTCACCCGCCGCCACCAGGGCGAGGCGGCCGGTGAACTGATGAAATTACTGGTATCCGTTGCCGTATCCGTTGCCATATCCGTTGCCATAGCCGTCGCCGTAGCCGTCGCCGTCGCCGTCGCCTCCGTTGCCGTATCCGTTGCCATAACCATCGCCATAACCGTCGCCGTCACCATCACCATCGCCATCGCCATAACCGTCACCATAGCCGTAACCAGAGCCATCGCCATAGCCGTAGCCGTAGCCGTCGCCGTCGCCGTCGCCTCCGTTGCCGTATCCGTCGCCGGAGCCGTCGCCGGAGCCGTCGCCGTCGCCGTCAAAAGTGGTTACGCGGTCCATCGCGACGCCTCGCAGGCCACGATGCCAATCACGGCGCGCAGCGGCACACGCACAGTGCCGGCATCGTCGAGAATGGTATTCGGAAGCGGCCCAGAGGCGGCCAGTTGACCTAGACCGTTCGTGGTGCCCCAGCGGCGCACCTGCTTGGCGCCGTTGATGATCAGCCAGTCGCCCTCGATCCGCGTTTTGCCGACCCAGACGAAGCCGCGATCCGCGATCACGATGTTCTGCGTGAGATTGATGCCTTCCGGTGTCATGTGCTCTCCTTGATCACGCCGAGCCGTGTTGGTGGCGGCCGGTGATGGAGGTACAATGCTTGGAAATTTCCAAATCGTCAAGCGCAAAGTTTGGAGATTACCAAGTGGACCTGTGGAGAAACCTAGTCCCGGAGAATCATCCTGATGGGAGCTGCCCATGATCGCACCGCCAGCGACATCGTTGACGCCAAGCTGGTGTTGCCAGTTTGTTCAGGTTAATATATCGAATCCACAGCTAGGGGGTCGCGCGGGAAATCTCCACTTGCCGATTTGGAAATATCCAACTACAACTATCGGCATGACGGCACGCGAACAGCTCATCTCAGAGATCGAAGCGTTTCTGGAACGGCACCAGATGTACCCGACGACGTTCGGGCGCTTGGCCGCGAACGATACGGCGTTGGTCTCGCGCCTCCGCAATGGGGCGTCTGTGCGTCTCGATACGGCGGATCGTCTGCGCAAGTTCATGGCCGACTATCGCCCCCCAAAGCCGCGCCGCGCGACAATGGGAAACGCCGTCGCGGCGTGAAGCGTTCCGTAGCGTAATAATCCGTATTAGTAGCGTCAAGCGTAGCTGCTCGCCGGCATCGGTGAGCGGGTGGGAGCGTGCGGACAGCGCCAATAGCACGCCTGGACCGTCAATCCGCCGCCCGCTTTCCGCTGCCAGCGTCCCCAGCGCTGCGTGGCGTGCACTCCCTAGAGCAACTGGCCGGCTCCTGTTCCGATGGAGCCGGCCACTTTCGGGGGCGCAAAACGATAACGGCTCGGCCGAGAGTGGGTCTCGAACCGAGCCGCCGGGACATGCCGTAGAGCATGCTCCACGTAGACGCGCGGCTGAACAGGAGGGCCGCCAACATGAACGATAATGTACTTGAACTGCCACCGAACAGCAACACCGCAGAGCCCGACATGCTCGTTGTCCACTGTCCCAGATCGGTCTCCGTCATGCCCTGGGACGCTCTCTCGCAGTGGTTCGTTGCGGAGTACGTCCAGCAGGGCTGGCGTCTCGTTCAGGAGCCTGACGCTTGGCACCTTATCACGCCCCTGCACCCGGCAATGAGGATGTAGGCCATGACCGAGCGACGCAACAATAACGTGTCAGGATTATCCAAGTGGGGAAGGCGAGAGATCGATCGAGTTCGCGAGCTTCTGGCCGCCGGCCTCAGCCACTCCGAGATCGCCACCGTGATGGGCATGAGCCGGTCTGTCGTCGGCGGGATCGTGCACCGCAACGCCTCGAAGAACTCGCTACAGCAGCGCACCGATTTCATGCGCGCTGCAGCTCGCCGAGCAGGCCGGGCAACCCAGGTTTCGATTTGGCTCAATGACCCGAACCGGCCGAAGCCGTCGCTGGCCAGGGTGAAATGGCTTGAAAGACCTGACCCGTAAATGAGTTCGGCGGCGCCCGAGGGAAGGGCAGCCGCCGAGAATGTGTGTTCGATTGGGAACGAACGAGGATGACTATGGACGAGTACGAACAGGAAATCAATAGCTCGTGCACGGTTTACGAGCCGTCGTTTTCGGAGATCGGGTGCTGCCGCAAGTGCGACTGCGACATTTCCATTCCTGACGCCCCCTATGGCCTGTGCGCTGTATGCGAGGAGGTCGAGGGATGAGCCGTTGGTTTCGCTTCCACTCCGAAGCTCTCGACGACCCCAAAGTGCAGAAGCTTCCTCCCCACCTGTTCAAGTCGTGGGTTAACCTGCTGTGCATGGCGTGCCAGGGCAATGGCGTTCTTCCGCCATCCGACGACATTGCCTTTCGGCTTCGTGTCAGCGCTCATGATGCACAGCAGCAAATCGACGAACTGATCGGGCTTGGGCTTGTGGATATCAGGTCAGACAAGAGGCTCGAACCGCACAATTGGATGAAACGACAGTTCGTCTCTGACACGTCCACAGAACGGGTCCGTAACTTCCGGAAACGCAAGATGAAACGTTTCAGTAACGGTGATGAAACGGGAAGCGAAACGGCCCCAGATACAGAACAGAACAGAACAGATTCAGAAACAGATCAGAGGGCACCGCCCAAATTTTTGAAAGAAAAATTGCACGAAGATTTTGAAGCGGCGTTCAAGGCGAGGGCGATGTCATGCGACCAGAAATGAAATTCGTTGGACGGATGCGCGCCCTGTTCGGGATGCCTGACGCCGATGCAAACGCGGTGATCGACGAGTACACCGCCGTGCTTGCTGGCCAGACAGAGGCAACGCTTGACCGGGCAGCCGACCACCTAGCTCGCACGCACAAGTTTCGCAACTGGCCGACCGTCGCCGAATGCCTCGACGCTGTCGCTGCCGCCAAGCGCACAGCGAAGGCGTCTGGGTTCGGCCTTGAGCCAATCGATGATTTTGACGGCTGGTGGGCCGAACGGATGGCACGTGTCGCCATCGCCAAGACCGACCGCGAGATCAACGATCAGATTGCGCAAGTCGAGCCATACGCCCATGCGGGGTGGATACTTCGGTCACGTCTCCCCGAGATTGTCGAGGCTGGCAACGCCCGTCGCAAGCAATGGCACCGCGATCAGGCCAACGAAGTGGCTCGCAGACAGACGGGGGAGGTCGCGTGATGGGTAAGGACGAGTACGTTGCTAAGGTGCTTGGCATGATAAGCTCAGTTGTTCTTCGTGGACACCTAAGCACGGCAGCGATGGTGGCGCTTGGCCTTGTCGAACTGCGTGCAAGGATGCGCTCGCTAGATCATATGCTTCAAGGAAACGGCGGCGCTATTGGCGGCGCATTGTCTGAGGCGTTGGATGCTCTTGAGCATTGCGAGTCAATCATCGCCGACCAGCGCGGAGCGTTTGATTACGAGTGCGGGCAGGTGCAGCACGCGGTGGCGAGCGAGCTGGAGCAGTTGCTTGCTGCGTCGGCTCCAGCTCAGCACGCGCTGAACGACCCCGCCGTGAGGCAACAGGTGCACGCCATGACTGGCGGCAAATGCACATACTGCGGGACAGCGGTGTCAGACACGCCGGAACAGGGCGTCAGCGTTCAACTCTTTGTCGAGCATGTAGTTCCTTCTTCGAAGGGCGGGCCGAACAACCTGGTCAACTACGTGCCGGCGTGCGGGAGCTGCAACAGCGCGAAGGGTGACAGGCACGTACTGCACTTCGTGCGCAACGTGCAGCCGCTACGTGAGAAGACCGCCGTAGTCATTCCGATGACCGGAGCGCAGTCATGAAAACCAACTCAGACCTTCGCCAGCGCGCCGAGAGCGTCATGCGCCTTATGGATCAGCGCGACGAGTTGACGGCAGACATCAGGGCAGCATTCGACGCGGCAAAGTCTGTCGGCTTCAACGCCCAGGCGCTGCGCAAGGCCGTAGCCATCGCTCGCATGGACTCAGCCAAGCGCGAGAAGCACGAGACGGCGCAAATGGACCTCGAGCTTTACCTTGCCGAGATCGAGGGTAAGGCCATCAGGGAGGCCGCTGAATGACCATCGACGACCGCCTAGCCTTGTGCCAGCGCCTGACGAACTTGAAGGCATACAGGCCCCGCAGGAAGAAGGGTAGGCGCCGCTTCCAGGCTCAGCGCAAGCGCATCATAAGGAAGCTCAGGAGGGCAGCGTGACCCCAGTCTTCCAGATCATCCATTTGTTGGAGACCAAGATGAAGAAGGCAGGCATTCCCATCGGGGATTACAAGGCCGTAGCCGACGCCGCCGGGAAGATGAAGGTGAAGCCCAAGCGCAAGTCAATGGGCACGGCGACAGAGATTGCAAAGCGCAAGCGCAAGAAATGGAGGCCAGCGAAGTGACGACAACCACCGCTCAGTACATGCCCGCCGACGACGCCATGCGCGGCCTTATGCGTGACCTAGCGTCAATCGACGAGGACGAGGTGACGGCAGTGGTTCTGATCGCCATCGAGCACGGAGAGCTTGCGATGAACAGCATCGGAGACATTCACGCCGTTCACACTGCCCTAACCCAGGCCATAGCAAAAATCGAGGAGATGATTGGAGCGCCGAACTGACCCAGCCTACCCAGTGCGCGTCTCCCCAAGGGAGAGATCATGAGCCACACCGTCGTTTATCGCACCGCATCCAATTTCGAGCACAAGGCTGCTCGCGAACTGCAGGAGCTGGGCATCCCTGCTGCCGTCCCCTACGACGACACCGGCAAGCGCAAGCGGGTGACTGCGCCCGGCTACGTTTTTGCCGGCAGGGAGCTTCACGCTGCGTTCGTGAAGCACGTTCGCCACAAGGTCGGCACGGCCCGCATCGACGAGGTGGCCAGGCTGTTCCTTACGAAGCCAAAGCGCCGCGCCGAGGACGACGTGAACCCCTTCAAAGCCGGCGACACGGCAACGAAGGGTGAAATCGAGGTTCAGGTGGTCTCGACCTCCGGCCGGTCCTGCATCATCGCCTATGACATGCTCGGCAAGAGGCACACGCAAGCGATTCACTACACCCAGCTGCGGCCCGGTTGACATTGCGGCAAAATGTCGGCATAAAGCGCATTGGATGAGCGCCTTATCTCAGCGTAGCGCCCCAGGCTCCGGTATATCCGTTGAGCCACCATATCCAGAATTGCGCCCACAGCACGAAAGCGGTCCAGCATCGGGCCGCCCCTGCTACGCCACCCACCTAACGCTCAACGCTTACCACGATTCCCACCCTACGACAGGGCTCCTGAACCGCTCATGACCATGACGGGATTCATCCTAGGTCAGTGGTTCGTCTTTCTGATCATCGGCGTCATCGTCGCAAACTACCTCGCCTCCCCTGACTGGTAATGCGTCCAGCACCATCAGGAGACCACCCATGCATGCAGGCTCCATCGAGCAGCTTATCCCACACGCCAAGCGGGCCGGCTTCATCGCCACGGTCCTTGCTGCTGCCATTGCTGCTTCGTTCGGCTGGTCTCAGGGCGAGGGCTATATCGGCAAAGCTTGCCTCGCGATCGGCCTCGCGCTGGCCAGCTTCGTCGTCGGCTACAGCCTCGTGTTCGCCAACGCCGCGTTCAAGTCCGGCAGCAAGTCCGTGGGCATCGCCTGCGTGGCGCTATTCTCCGTCGCCGTTGCCGTCGAGCTGCTATCGCACCTGGGCTTCACAGCGGCATCTCGGCAGGCTGACCTCACCCAGGCCCGCCACCAGACCAACACCTATACCGATGTCCGTGGTGAACTCGAGCGCGCCCGCGCCGACCTCAGCGCCATGAAGCCAGGCCGCAATCCAGCTGCCATCAGCGCCGACATGGCCAACATCGAGACGCGCCCTTGGTTTGCTGATACGGCCAGGTGCGCCAATCCTGGCAAATCCTACGGCAACTCCTGCAAGCGCTACAACGCGCTCAAGGGGGAGCTTGCGACCGCCCAGGACCGCGCCAAGCTCGACAAACGCATCACTGACCTGACTGCGACTTCGGCCGTCACCTCAACCGGTCACAGCACTGTCGGCGCCCAGTCCAACGTCCTGGCTTCGGTCGCCGCATTCACCACCAAGCCTACCGCTGAGCAGGAGTTCTGGACCAACATCGGCATTAGCCTCTTGCTGGCCGTGTTCTTCGTCATGTCCGGCCTGCTCAACTTCATCGCCTACGCCTTCGATAAGCATGAGGACAAGCGCTCGGCCGAGATCATTGACTTCGGATCGTCCAATGGCACGTTTGAGGTCGGCAAGCCTCGCTTTGGTGCTAGGGCAGCTTAACCACACTGTGACGTAACACGTTCCACGGGAAACCATGGCAGCCAGACTGAACCCGCAACAGACCGAAAGGGCCAAGGAAGCCATTCAAACGACACAGCTTTGCAAACGTTTGAATGGGTTTGCCCTTTCTGAGTTGGACCCGCAAACCGGGAAGCCTGTCGATATGAGCCCGGCTCAGGTCAAGGCTGCGGTCGCTCTGCTGAAGAAGACGTTGCCAGATCTTCAGTCGATTGAGGGTGGCTTGGACCTCCATCACCATCAGCACGAAGAGGCATTGAAGGAGCTTGAGTAGCCTTGACGACCGAGAGCGATCGCTACGCCAAAAGCTTAAGGACGAATTCGAGCACTACTCGTCTAGGTGCCTCCGCATTCGCACCAAGGAAGGCGATGTCCGGCAGTTCAAGCTCAACAGGTCGCAACTCTACCTTCATGAGCGCCTTCAAGAGCAGCTTCGCACCAAGGGAAAGGTTCGGGCTCTCGTCCTCAAAGGGCGTCAGGTCGGCATCAGCACCTATATCGCTGGCCGTTTCTACTGGCGGGTGTCTCACCGTTTCGGCGTCAGGGCGTTTATCCTAACCCATCTCGACACCGCTTCAGACAACCTGTTCGGGATGGCCAAGCGGTTCCATGATTATTGCCCGCCTCTGGTGAAGCCTGAGACCGGCAAGGCCAACGCCAAGGAACTGAGCTTTGCCGGCCTGGATAGCGGGTACAAGGTCGCTACGGCTGGAACTGCTGACGTAGGGCGCTCTGAAACAATCCAGTTCTTCCACGGTTCAGAGGCGGCATTCTGGCCCAACGCTCAGAACCACTCCGCAGGTCTGAAGCAGGCCATCGCCGACGCGCCAGGAACAGAGGACATCCGCGAGAGCACGGCGAACGGCATCGGAAACAGCTTTCACAGCGAATGGAAAGCGGCCGAGCGCGGAGAGAGCGAGTTTGAAGCGATCTTTATTCCGTGGTTCTGGCACGAGGAATATGTCAAGGAGCCGCCGGAAGGGTGGAAGCCATCGCAGGCTTGGCAGGACTACGGCAGCGCCTACGGTCTCACCATCCAGCAAGTCTACTGGGCATGGATCAAGAACCGCGATCTTGCTGTCGTCGCTGGCGGCACCTCCGATGAGCCGTGTTGGCAGTTCAAGCAGGAATACCCGGCCAACGCCGCTGAAGCGTTCCAGACCTCTGGCGAGCTTGCTTTCATCTCTCCCGAGAAGGTGATGAAGGCGCGCAAGTCCAAGGTCCAGGCTTACGGGCCAATCGTTCTCGGTGTCGATCCAGCTAGAGGCGGCGGCGACAAGACGGGCATCATAGATCGCCAGGGCCGCGTGCTCGGAGGTCGCGTATGCAAGAGGATCGACCACAACGACACCATGGCCGTTGTTGCAGAGATCAGGGCGGAAATCAGAAGGCTTCGGCCGCTCGGCCTGGGCAAGGTGGTTGTCGACGTGACTGGTCTTGGCGCTGGGGTCTACGACCGTCTAAAGGAGCTGGAAGGCCCAAGGTTGATACAGGGCATCAACTTCGGTGCTCGCGCCTACGAGCCAAACAGGTTCGCCAATCAGCGTGCGGAGATGTGGGACAACATGCGCGCATGGATGGACGACACGGCCGGTGTGCAGATTCCCGACAACGACGACATTCATGCCGATCTATGTGCCCCCGTGCGGGGCAAAGGTGCGACCCACTTCGACAGCAATATGCGGCTTGTTCTTGAGAGCAAGGACCACATTCGAGAGCGCCTAGGGTTCTCTCCTGATCTTGGCGACGCATCAGCGCTCACCTTCGCGGTGCAGTTCGGTCCTGAGATGGAAGAAGACGAAGAAGACTGGGGCGACGACCGCCGCAGCGGCAATCAAAGCACTGGATACTGATGACCCCTGACCTGGGCATGCTGCCCGGCCTCCCGAACATGCGAATGGACCCGATGCCGGCAGAGATGCCGATGGGGCAGGTCGTGCCGTTCGCGCCTCCCATGCCGCTCCCGCCGCCGCAGCCGGTCGTCAATCCGCGCGTCGCCAAGCTTGAAGCGCTGGCGCAGATGACCAACGTTGCCGAGGAGATCGAGCCAGAAAAGCTCAACGGCATCGGCACCAAGGTCGTCCGCGAATACACCATCGACAAGGACAGCCGGAAGGATTGGGAGGACCGCGCTCGCAGGGCAATGGACCTCGCGCGGCAAAAGAAAGAGGCCAAGACCTGGCCCTGGCCGAATGCCTCCAACGTCAAATATCCGCTATTGACGACGGCTGCGCTGCAGTTCGCCGCTCGCGCCTATCCCGCCATCTGCGATGGTCCACGCATCGTCAAGTGCCAGGTGCTCGGGGCTGATCAGGACGGCATGAAAGCTGGCGCCGCCGATCGCGTCTCGCAGCACATGAGCTATCAGCTGCTCTACGAGGTGGAGGGCTGGGAATCGAGCGTGGACACCGCGCTGCATCAGATCCCCATTGTCGGCTGCGCATTCCGCAAGGTCTACGAGGACAGCTCGAAGGAAGCCGGCTTCGGCGATGATCTTGTGAGCGCGTTCGATTTCGTCGTCAATCAGAAGACCAAAGAGCTTCGCACCGTCCCGCGCGCCACGCACGTGTTCACGCTCTACCCGCACGAGATCGCCGAGCGGCAGCGCGAAGGGCGATACAGCGACGTAGACATTCGCGGGCAGGGCAACGACAACCAGTCCGAGGACGACGACGCCCCGCACACGCTCCTTGAGCAGCATCGCTACCTCGACCTAGACAACGATGGCGTTGTCGAACCGTGGATCGTCACGGTTCACGAGAAGACCGAGAAGGTGCTTCGCATCACGGCGTGCTTCGACGCGCAGGCTATCGAGATCAACGGGCAGACCGGCCGCATCATCCGCATCCCGCGGCGCAATTACTTCGTGAAGATCCCGTTCGTGCCTGACCCGGAAGGTGGGTTCTACGACGTTGGCTTCGGGCATCTGCTCGAGCCCATGTCCGACGTGATCGACACCACGATCAATCAGATGATGGACGCTGGCACGCTGCAGAACGCAGGCGGTGGCTTCATCGGCGCCGGCATCTCGCTCGGCAAGGGCAAGTCCACGCTGTCGCTCAAGCCCGGCGAATACCGCACGGTTCAGACGCCTGGGAACGACCTTCGCCAGGGCATCGTGAACATGGAGCATCCGGGGCCGAGCAAGGTCCTGTTCGAGCTTCTGGGCATGATGATCGAGGCCGGCAAGGGCGTGGCCTCGGTGCAAGACATCCTTGTCGGGGACATGGACCGCAATCAGACGGCCACCACGACGATGGCCATGATCGAGCAGGGCCTCAAGGTCTTCTCCGCCATCTACAAGCGCATCTTTCGCGCGATGAAGGAGGAATTCCGGCTAATTTTCGAGATCAACAAGCGGCAGATGGCGAACAATGCGCCTCGCTACTTCGCGCTTCTCGATGAGCCGTCACAGATCGCAGGTGCCGACTACGCTGGCGACCTCGACATCATGCCCGTTGCAGACCCGAACACGGTCACGGACATGCAGAGGATGGTCAAAGCCCAGTTCCTGATGGAGCAGGTGGAGAAGCAGAACCCGCACGTCGACATCTTCGCAGCGACCAAGCGCGCATTCGAGGCCGCCCGCATCGAGAAGCCGGAAGAAGTGCTGATCCCGCCGCCGCCTCCTGACGCTCCGAAGCCGCCGAGCCCGGAAGAGCAGATGATGCAGGCCAAGATGGCCGAGCAGGAGATGAAGATTCAGGCCGGCCAGCAAGCGTTGGAGCAGAAGGCGCAAGACGCACAGCTGTCGCTACAGGCCAAGGCCGCAGACCTTCAGATGCAGTTCGAGGCGAAGCAGCGCGACGCGGCTATGCGCGCGGCAGAGGCCGAGGCGAAGCACATCGAACAGATGCGCGCCTTGCAGCTCAAGTCCGACGAGATGGACCAGCGCTGGCGCGAGCTGCAGCTGAAAGAAGAGACGATCAAGCTGCAGCACGAGGCCGCGAAGGCCAAGGCGAAGGCGTCGTCAGAGGCGGACACCGACGCTGAATGACGATCGATCAGGAAGACTTCGATGCCTGGAAAGCAAACCCGATCACCCAGGCGTTGATGCAGTGCTGTGGCGTGCTGGCCGAGGAAGCAAAGGCCAGATGGATCAGTGCGTCATGGGACGGTGGGAGCAACGAGACCACGTTCCTTGCGCAGCTGAGAGGCCAAGCCGAGGCGTTCCGAGTCATCCAGGCGCTTACGGTAGAGCAAATCGAGGAAACACTGAGCGATGAAGCAAGCAAAGCGTGACGTGCAGATCGTGCCGCCGGAGAAATACAACTTCGTGAGCAATTCCGAGGTCAGTGCGCGGCTGAACGAGCAGATGCAGGACGAGTTGGGCACCGTTCCTGCTCACGGCATCGAGTGCATCGAATACAAGGTGCTCGTCGAGCCGATCAAGGTCGAGGAGAAGACCAAGGGCGGCATCGTGTTGCCCGACGTGGTCATCGAAAAAGACCAGCACGCCGCAATGGAAGGCGTCATTCGCGGGTTGAGCCCATTCGCCTTCTCCTACGAGGAGTGGCCGCAGAACGCGCGCAAGCCTCGTGTTGGCGACCGCGTCGTGTTCGCCCGCTATTCCGGCATTACCCAGAAGGGCAATGACGGCGTGGAATACCGCATCATGAACGACAAAGACATTGTCGCTGTGCGGAGGGCCAAGGCATGAGCGACACCATCGAGCAAGTTGCTCCCGAGCAGAGCGTCGCCGCGCCAGCACCAGCACCGGCAGAAGCACCGGAGCGTTCAGAGGCCGAAACCCGCGCCCGCGCCATGGGCTGGGTCGACAAGGACAGCTATCGCGGCCCTGCTGAGAAATGGGTTGACGCCGACACGTTCGTGCAGCGCGGCGAGCAGGAGCTTCCCGTCCTTCGTGAGCGCAACCGCACGATGGCGCGGCAGCTCACGTCACTCGAAGAGCGCATCCAGAAGCAGGAGCGCGAGTGGCAGTCAAGAATCGAGCAGTTCGGCAACATGAGCGCGATGGCTCTGCGCCAACAGCGCGAGAACATCAACGCCCAGTATGAGGCAGCCAAGCTCAACGCCGTCGAGATGGCGGACAGCCAGCGATATCAGCAGCTCGGCCGTGACCAGCGCCAACGGCTGCAGCAGTTCGACGAGCAGGTCTATGAGCAGGTCTATGAGCAGCAGCAGCCGAGGCAGCAGCAGCCGCAGGGACCGGCGCCTGCCGACGTGTCGAAGGTCAACGCCTGGAAGGTCGAAAACCCGTGGTTCACGGCTGACCCCGCGCTGAACCAGTACGCTCAGACCGTTCACGTGCACCTCAACCAGACCAAGCCGGGCCTCAGTGTCGAGGAGAACCTGGCCGAGGTCGCGAAGATCGTCCGGCAGAACTTCCCCGAGAAGTTCAACCGCGCTCAAGGCGGCCCGCCGGCTGTCGAGGGCGGCAACGGCATGGCGGGCGGCAAGAGGTCCAAGGGCTTTTCGGACATGCCGAGCGAGGACCAGCGCGTCGCCGACGATTTCATCAAGGCGGGCGCATACAAGGACCGCGCCTCGTTCGCGAAAGCCTATTGGGCGATGAACCAATAAGAACGGATCAGATCATGAGCACCATTCAAGCCCCCAACGTCCTCGATAAGCCGCGTCCCCGCGTCGAGCAAGAGCGCGCCAGGCGCCGCCGTCGCGATGACGTGTCGATGGATGGGCAGAAGAACCTGTCCGTCGAGGGGCACCTCGATCCGAACTACGAATATCGATGGATCAATGACGACCCCGGCCGCGTCTACAGGCTCACGCAGCGAGACGACTGGGACCGGGTGACGGAGACCATGCTCGGCGGACGCGATGACAGAGACAAGGGCGTCGGGGCTGGAGTGGAGCGTATCGTAGGCAAGTCGGACGGCAAGAAAGCGATCCTCGTCCGCAAGCCAAAGGAATTCTACGTCGAGGACGCACGCCAGAAACAAGCGCGGATCGACGAAGGAGAGGCCGCCATGAAGCGCGGCGAGACGAGATCGCCGGATGGTCTGCGAGAGAGCGACCCAGGCAAGTCCTACGTCCCCGCAGGGGGCATCTCATTCAAGGACGGCCCACGCGGCTGATCCAAAACATCACGGATAGATCATGGCAAACGTTGATACCCCGCGCGGGCTCAAGCCCGTGGGCAACATCGCGGGTGCGCCGTGGAACGGCAAACCCACGCTTTACTATGTCCCCGCATCGGACTCGACGGCGTTCTACCTTGGCGCGCTCGTCAAGCCGGGCGGAACTGCAAGCGCTGAGGGCGTCCCCTCTGTCTCCGGCAACGTCGCGACCGGGAACCCGGTCCTCGGCGTGGTCGTCGGCATCGACCCGGTAATGGGCGCAGGCGCCAGCGGTCGCGACTCGACGACCTATCGCGCGGCCTCGACCGAGCGGTACGTCTACGTCTGCGACGATCCGAATGCGCTCTACGAGGTGCAGGAGGACGGCGAGGGCGGCGCGCTCGCGGCCACCAACATCTACATGGCGGCGGACCTTACCGGATTTACGTCGGGCAGCACCACGACGGGCCTGTCGTCCATCGAGATCGACAGCTCGACGGCTACGGCATCCGGCGACGGTACCGAGGACGTGCTGATCGTCGGCTTCGCACGTCGCCCCGACAACGAGCTTGGCTCCCAGTGGGGCAAGTTCATCGTCCGTCTCAACAACCACTTCTTCATCGACGGCTCGGCCGGCGCTTGATGATCTGAGCAAGGATCAAACACAATGACCGGCATTATTACGACTGGCACTATCCCCAAAGCACTATGGCCGGGGATGCACGCATTCTGGGGCCGTGACTACAACGAGCACCCGCAGGAGTGGCGCGACATCTTCGATGAGGAGATGAGCGAGAAAGCCTACGAGGAGGACCAGGAGCTGACCGGCTTCGGCTACGCCGCAGTCAAGAGCCAGGGCTCTGCCATCTCGTATGACAGCGAGACCGGCGGCCCGAGCAGCCGATATACGCATGTCGTGTACGGCCTGGGCTTCATCGTCACGCGCGAGGAGATGGACGACAACCTTTATGTGAAGGTGTCGAAGGCTCGCACGAAGGCGCTGGCCTTCTCCATGCGGCAGACCGAGGAGACCATCGCGGCGAACGTGCTGAACCGTGCGTTCTCTTCGAGCTATCTCGGCGGCGACGGCAAGGAGCTGATTGCCACCGACCACCCCACGGTCAACGGCACGCAGTCGAACGAGCTGGCTGTTGCGGCTGACCTGTCGGAAGCCAGCATCGAGGACCTTTGCATTCAGATCATGAATGCGAAGAACTCGCGCGGGCTCAAGATCGCGATCATGCCTCGCAAGCTGATCATCCCGCCGAACCTCGCTTTCGACGCCGAGCGCATCGTGAAGTCGAGCAAGCAGAGCGGCACGGCCAACAACGACCTTAACGCGATCAAGTCCATGGGGATCTTCCCCGATGGCGTCGTCGTCAACCACTACCTGACCGACACGGACGCTTGGTTCATCAAGACCAACGTGCCGAACGGTCTGAAGCGGTTCACGCGCCGGAAGACGGAGTTCGGCAAGGACAATGATTTCGACACCGAGAACGTGAAGGCCAAGGCCACGATGCGGTTCTCGACCGGCTGGTCGGATCATCGCTGCATCTACGGCTCTGAAGGCGCGTAAGCCATCCACCATCGAGAGCGGTCCTGAAACAAGGACCGCTTCCTTCCTGAAGCGCTCTCGCAAGGATTTACACCAATGGCCTCACCTACCCGCTTTCCCGCCGGCTCGACCAACGTCAGCGTTCGAGATCCCCTTTACATGATGCCGGAGCACGATCAGTCTCGGCTGGTCAGCTACTGGAACGACTTCCACACCTACACCTCCGGCGACTGGACGCTCACGGAAACGCAGGCCGGCGCTACGCAGGCCGTCGACACCGGCGCACATGGCGGCATCCTCAAGCTGACCAACGCCACCGGCACGAGCGACGTGAACCAGATCCAGCTCATCAACGAAACGTTCAAGCTGGCGTCAGGCAAACAGTTCTGGATGAAGACGCGCTTCGCGCTCACGGCGACGCTGGCGAACTTCGGCGGACTGATTGGTCTCGCCATCACCGACACCACGGCGGTTGCCGGCGTCTCTGACGGCATCTTCGTCCGCAAGCCCACTGGTTCGAGCACGCTGTCTGCCGTGGTATGCAAGGACTCGACCGAGACGACCCAGGCGCTCGGGACCATGGTGTCCGGCACCTACGTGACGGCGGCGCTCTACTACAACGGAAAGAACGCGATCGAGGCGTGGCTTGACGGCGCCAAGATCGGCACCATGGCGACGACGAACCTCCCCGACGACGAGGAGCTGGCCATCACGCTGGCATCCGTCAACGCCACGAGCGGCGCTGCCAACGTGCTGGCCTGCGACTATCTCATGCTCAAGATGGAGCGCTGAGCCATGGCGGATACCGTCACCTCACAGACGCTGGTGGACGGCCCCCGCAACGCCGTGATGCATTTCACGGGGATCAGCGACGGGACCGGCGAGACTGCGGTTCTCAAGGTCGACGTGTCGGCTCTGTCCGGCGCACCGTCCAAGGTCCGTATCGATCGCGTCGTCTACACCACGGTTGGCATGGGCGTTCGCATCCTGTGGGACGCCACAACGCCCGTGCCGGCGCTCACGCTGCCTGCCGATAAGACCGACCATCTCGACTTCAAAAAGGTCGGTGGGCTTCAGAACCCGCAGGCCACCGGCTGGACCGGCGACCTCAAGTTTACCACGACCGGGGCCACGCTCAACGACACCTACAGCGTCACGCTCCACATGGTGAAGGGCTGAAAATATGATCTTTACCAACTTTGAACCTGCCGTCGAAATTTTCGCAATTGCTTTGATGCAGGCGAGAAACGAGGCTGGGTTGCCGGTTGTTGTTCCAGGGGCGATGAACATCGACAAGATTCGTAAGCTGATGATCAATGCCGCATCTGAGTTGGCAGGAGAGCCTGTAATGCCTGGTCCGGCCATTCCAAAAACGACCTCGCACGCCTCACGGTCGAAAACTGTTCCGCGTGCTCGGCGGTAGGATTGCAAATGGCTGACCTCTACAGGTCTGGCGATCATTACGTCCTCTGCGACGTGTGCGGGTTCAAGAAGCGCGCTTCCGAGACCCGCATGCGCTGGGACAATCTGCGGGTGTGCAAAGCCGACTGGGAAGCCCGCCACCCGCAGGACTTCATCAAGCCACGCCGAGACCGGCAGGCGGTGCCGAACCCGAGGCCAGAGCCGCAGGACTCGTTTCTCGGACCATTGGACGTGCTGCCGGATAATGATTTCGTGATCACGCCCTACGACGACGGAACCGACCCGCCAGACGAAGGCGGTGGAGGCACCCCGCTATGAGCACATCCGGAAGTATCGACTTCAACATGACGGCTGAGGCGCTGTCGACGTGGGCGCTGCGCAGGATCGGCGTGGTTGCCGCGATTGACGACGTGCCGGCCGAGATCATGCGGGACGCACGCACTGACCTGAACCTGATGCTGAAGTCGTGGGCGGCGACCGGCCCTAACCTGTGGCGGCAGACGTTCGGCAGCGTCGCTCTGTCTGCGGCTGTGGCAAGCTACACGCTTAGCCCGAAGCCGTTCCGTGTGGTGGAGGCGCGCTACCGCAACGCCAGCAACGTCGACATTCCCATGCTCCCGCTGACCCGGCAGGAGTACGTGGACATGCCATACAAGATCACCAACGGCGTCCCCACGCAGTATTACGTCGATTATCAGCGCACGGCGGCGACGCTCTACGTCTGGCCGCGCCCGGCCTCCGTCACGACCGAAACAATCCAGTACACCTATCAGCGCGCGTTCGATGACGTGGACGCTGGTGGCAACGATCTCGACATTCCTCAGGAGTGGTTCGAGACGATTGGATATAATCACGCCGCTCGTCTGCTCGGCCGCTTCCCGAACGATGACGTGGCCAAGTACGTCGTCCCGATGGCTGCTGAATTGCTTGCGGCAGCGCGAGACAGCGACCGCGAGGAGTTCGTGCGCTTCGAACCGGAGCGCGGCAGATGGAGATAGTGGACCTTACGCTCCCCGCAGGATCAGCTCCGGCAGAAGATGCGTGGGCTGGCAACGCGCGCAACGTCAACTGCTTCGCTGCTCCGCTCGAGCGCGGCAAATCGGAATTCGTGATATCCGCGACTGACGGTCTTGCCCCGCTGTCGACCATCGAAGGCGGCGGCGGTGTCCGCGCAATGTCGCCCGTGACTGACTCAGAAGGGCTGGTGATTGCTGGACGCCTCGCGCATCGCACCGACACGACGGGAACGACGACGCTTGTTGGTTCGGTTCCGTCAGACGGTCATTGTGCGATTGCGCAGAACACCGATGGAGAGGTCGCGGTTGTCTCCGATGGCCTCGTGTTCGGCTACACGGGCGGCGTGTTCTCGCAGGTGAGCGACGCGGACCTGCCGCCTCCGATCGACGTGTGCAGCATCGGCGGATATTTCGTATTCGCCTTGGCTGATGGGCGCATGTATGCGTCGGACCTCAACGACTACAACGTCGATGGCCTGTCCTACGCCGAGAATGAAACCGTCCCTGATCGTGGCGTGTCGTGCTGGGTGCGCGGCAACGACTTGCTGGCCGGCGGAACACGTTCGATCCAAGCGTGGCAGGTGACGGGAGCGGAGGGTTTTCCGTTTGCTCCCGTTCAGACGATCATTGATCCAGATACGCAACAGACGATCGGCGTGCTGTCCGCCGGCAGTTGTCGTGATGGGCTGTTCTGCGCCTCGGATAGAACCATCAAGCTCATCTCAGGCTACAGCTGCCAGACCATCAGCCCGCCCGCGCTCAATCGTTTGATTGCTTTGGATAGAAGCCAAAGCGCGATCACGGTCACGCGGTGGTCATCGCACGGCTTCACGCACTACGCTTTCAGCGGCACGGCCTGGACATGGGTTTACAACGCCACCACGAAGCAATGGCACGAGCTTGAGAGCTACGGCTTGGCACGCTGGCGCTGCTCGCACGTGATGGAGCTGGGCGGGGCGTTGATCGCCGGGCACTACGACACGGGCAAGCTGTTCTCGCTAGACCACGACACGCACACAGAGGACGGCGACCCCCACGTGATGGACACCTATTCGGTGTCGATCGGCAGCTTCCCGAAACGCCTCTCACACCACACGCTCGACCTCGACATTGCTCCGGGAACCGTGGGCCTCACGGAAACAGACCGCAGCGTCGAGTTGGCGTGGAGCGACAACGGCGAGCCCTTCGCGCACGAGATGCTGCGCACGCTCGGAGGGTACGCGCAGACCAACAACAAGATCCGCTTCCATCAGCTCGGATCGAGCTTCAACCGCACCTATCGCCTGCGCATGAGTGCCGGCGGTCGCCGCGCCATCTACGGCGGCAAGCTCGCGGTGTCTGGAATGGGTAATGGCTGATCTCTCGCCGCCTCCCGTCAATCACCCAGTTGTCGGCACTGACGGCAAGCTCACCCCGCCGTGGGTGCAGTGGATCATTGAACTCGCAAGGGTCATCAGGGGGCTTTAGAGATGGCAGAACCAGTCAACTTGCTTGGGAACAACTTTCAGGAGTTGACGCCTGAGCAGCTTCAAATGCTGCAGCGCGATGCGATTCGACCGTCAATGTCGCCAGCTGAACTGATGGCTTATCCAGTCGGCGGTGGTGCCGCCGCGCTACTTTATGCGCTTGCGCGAGGCGGCGGCCTGCCACGTCTTGGCGCTTTAGCTGGCGGACTTGCTGGTGGCGCTGGCGTCATCGACCGTGGCCAAAAGTACGGCGAAAGGATTCTAGACGCTGAGGGGCAACCCGGCGGGTTCTACGGCAACACACCACCAAACCTGCTTCGCTGATCAGTCAAGCCACATGTCGCTTTCTTGAATAACCGGGTGATATCATGGGCTTCTTTTCACAGCTTCTCGGCCGTGACAGCGCCAACGCCGCTAACCAACTCGGCCAGCGCTCCATGGGCCGGATCAACGACGGCTACGACAGCGCCAACCAGTACGCGCGCCAGGGCTACGACACGTCAATCGGCCGGTTCCAGCCGTTCGCGGATACGGCAAACCGTGGCTATAACCTCCTGGCCGACAGCTACGGTCTGAACGGCGACGCCGCACGGCAGCGCTCGTTCCAGAGCTATTCCAGCGACCCGTTCAATCAGCACTCTGGCGACGTTACGGGCCGCATGATGCAGAACATGCAGCGCACGGCCGCATCTCGCGGCATGGGCAACGCAGGGGCCACGCAGCTTGCATTGAGCCGAGCCGGCATCGAGGCGCAGGACCGGCGCATTGCCGACTGGCGGCAGGGCTTGAGCGGCTACGGCAACCAGGCCGTTGGCATCGCCGGCACGATGGCCGGGCTTGATCAGGGCTACTACGGCGGCATGGCTGACCGTGCCGTGGGACGTGCGAACGCGCTCAACGGCATCGACGCCAATTCCACCATGGCTGCAAACAATGCACGGATGGCTGGCATGAACAACCTGCTGAGCGGCCTGGGTGCACTCGGCGGGTCGGTGTTCAGCGCGTTTGCACCCGGCGCTAGTGGCATGTCTGCGGCTGGCAACTTCGGCAACTGGATGAGCGGCGGAGGAATCCGCTGATGGCCACGCAAAACGTCCTCCGCTGGAACTTCGACGTTCCCGACGTGAACAACCTGCTCAACCCCATCAAACAGGGGTGGAAAGACTATCAGGCAGCAGAGCAGCGCGCCGTCGAGAACAAGCGCGCCGACGAGCAGATCAGCATGCAGCGCCGGCGCCTCGGCATGGAGCAGCAGCGGTTTGACTCCCAGGCCGAAAACGAGCGCTTGACTCGCCTCGGCAAAACAGCCGCAGCAATCCACCAGATGCCGGATGGACCGGATAAGGCCGCACGCGCCAAAGCCCTGATGGACGGTCACGCCGACCTCGCGCCGCAGTTCTCAAAGCACGGCATCAACGGCGCTGATCCGGTGTCCGCTGTTGGTCTTCTCGCGCAGTCGTGGGGCGAATACGACCCGCTGGCCGTCAGGGCCAAGCAGGCGCAGATAGCACAGACGCAGGCGAGCACAAGCCTTGCCAACGCGCAGGCCGGCAACGTCGGTCAGACCGATGTGATGCGCAACCTCAACGCCGCTGGCATCAAGCCAGGATCGGCAGAGTATCAAGAGATTATCCGCAACAGCATCAAGGGCGGGTCGCCAATCGATCAGGCGGTGGCCGATGCAATTCGGGGCGGTGCGCCGCAGCCTGCACCTCAGCCGTCGCCGCGCTTTCAGCCGCAGTCGTTCGAAGGCGCACCACAAGACGGCAACCTGCTCCGCGTCAACGATCCAGCGCCACCGTCCCCGCAACAGGCACAAGACCCCGTTGTCGACACCCCGCTCGGCCCCATGCCGCAGTCCAGGGCAAGAACGCTGGCTTTCGGCCTCGCCTACCAGGGCAAGGGCGAAGCCGGAAAGATGATGATGGGCGAGGCCGGGGCCGGTGGCATCGGCAAGACCGGGCAGAACGAGCTCGACAAGGAAATCGTCGCCAAGGCCACCGACATCGGCGACCTGAACAACATCCGCGCGATGTTCAAGCCGGAGTTCCTTGGGCTCGAAGGCCGTGCCAAGTCGACCCTGCTCGACTGGAAGGATTGGGCCAGCTCCAAGAGCATGACGCCTGACGACAAGCGCTACCTCACCGAATACACGCGCATGGCCACGGCGACGACGGAGCGTCTGAACAACCGCATCAAGGCGCTGTCTGGCGCTGCCGTGTCCGCCGCCGAGGAAAAGCGCATGTTCGCGGCAAACCCGACCATGGGCGACAGCCCGACCGTGTTCGAGTCGAAGCTCAATCAGCAGCTCGACATGCAGCGCATGGCCATTGCCCGGTTCAACTGGCTGAAGACGCAGTATCGCGGCACCCCGGAGCAGATCGCGCAGCTGGCGCAGTCTGGCCGGATCGAGTCGTTCCCGCTTGACGGGATGAAAAAGATCTACAACGACAGATCCGCCGAACTCGAGGCCGAACTGCAGAAGCGCAACGTGCCTCCGTCTCAGGCTGATGTCATCCGACGCCAGCGGCTCAAGCAGGAGTTCGGCATCTAATGGCGCGCGACTATTGGGCCGAGGACGGCGAGCTGATCCAGGCTCAAAGCGTGCAGCCGCCACCGCGCATGCAGCCTGGTCCGATCAATCAGGACGCTTTGCGCGGATACGGTTCACCACGGCCGCAGGTGCGGCCTCGACCGGTTGAGCAGCCGGCAGCACAGCTTGCGCCGCCCGTCCCAGCCCAAGCTCCGCCGCAGCAGGATGCGGCACCGGCCGACGCCACCGAGGCGTGGGTTAACCTCATGGCCAAGCACGGCGTCGACAAAGGCAAATGGCCCGACCTCGTCGATCAGGTCTACGCCGCCGACCGTCATGGTATGCCGCCGCGCACGGGCAAGCCTGATCTCGATGCGGACCTTTCAGCCTACGCCAAGCGGTTCACCGGGATTGGGCGATTCTCCGAGCCGCCTGCTGCCGCTCCCCAGCCTGGACCAGCGCCACAAGCAGTCCCCGCGCCTCAAGCTCAGATGGCGCCAGCAGCACCGGCACAGCGCGATGCGTGGAGCGACGATGCCGGCGGCCAGCCGCAGCGTGCACCCCTGTCGCCCGTGGCACCCCCTGCCCCGCAGGCCAATCCCAACGCCGAGCCCGATGCGCCGACATGGCTCGGCCGTCGCATCCAGGACATTCGAGGCAAGCAAGACCCGCGCTATAGCAACCTGCCGAACATTGCGACCGTGCTGCAGAACGAGGGCGGGCACAGCCTCGGCGGCGAGATTGCGTCATGGGCTCTCGGCGCGTCCGACAAGGACATGACAAAGACCTATCAGGCCATGCTTGGCCGGCGCTACATCGGCACCGAGCAGGACGCCAACGGCTATCCTGTGATCGTCTACAGGGGCCAGGACGGCAAGGAGGCGCGCGCCTACGTCAACAGCCCTGGCTTCGACGCTCAGGACGTTGCGCGTGGGGCCTACGGGGCGCTGCCGTTTGTCGGTGCCGGAATTGGCGTCAACGCGCTGCTCAAGGGTGCTCCCTTGCTCGGCCGCGCTGGTGGGCAGGCGATCGGTCAGGCTGGTGCGAGCATCGCTCAGGATGCCGGCGCCGTCGTGACGGGCGTCAGCGATCTTGACCCAGGAGCGTCAGCGGCCAAGGCCGGCATTGCGGCTGCGGCAGGCGCGGGCGGTGAAGTGGCAGGGGCCGCCATCAACGCACTCGTGCGAAAGTTCATCACCGAGCCGCGCTTGTTCAATGCCGCAGCCGGCACACTGACGCAGGAAGGCGAAGCGGCAGCCAAAGCCGCCGGCATCGATCCCGCCGAGATGTCAAAACGTGTGGCGCAGGACTTCTCCAAGGCGTTCGCCAAGACCGGAGATGCTGACGCCGCGTTCCGGCAGGCCGCATCAAACGAGGCCGGGATACGCCGCTCGGCCGGCGAGTTGACCGGCAACCGTCAGCAGCTCATGCGCGAGCAGCAGATGCGCATGGGCACATATGGCACCGCCGCCCGCGAGCAAGTCGAGAACTTCGACAAGCTCCAGCGCGACGACGTTGTTCGTGCGGTGCGTGGCGTGTCGCCTCCTGGCGCGCAGAGCCCAACCATTCCGTCGCAGCTGGCCCCTGGCCGCAATTACCAGATCGCGCAGGGCGTAGGTAAGGCCGAGGCCGGAGAAAACATTGCCGGCAACAACGCCAAGGCGCTGAGCATCGCGAAGGGCGACGAGCGCGCAACGTGGGAGGCCGTGCCACGCCTCAAGGCGACACCAGACACGCTGCAGGAGATGGACGGCATTATTGCCAACACGTTCCAAGCCAAGGGCGGCGTCATGGTCGACGATGCCGTTACCCCGATGGCCGCCAAGATGGCAAAGGAACTCGAGCAGTTCAAAGCCGGGCAGGTGCCGTCGAAGGCCGCGAGCATCCTGCCGGATTCGCCGGCCGGTGACGTGCAGATGATGCGCAAGCGGCTGTCAGCTATCAGGCAATCCGCTCAGACGCCGGAAGACAAGCGGGCGGCAGGTGCGCTCTATGAGGCGTTTCTTGATTGGGAGGTCGCAGCGGCCGAGAAGTCTGGGGACATCATGGCTGCATCGCTGTCGCGGATCGCGCGAGAAAAGACGCGAGACCTCCACACCGTGTTCGACGGGCAGAAGGGAACGCCAGCCGCTCGCATTCTGTCCGACGTGCTCAAAAAGGCAGACACCCCGGAGCAGATCGTCAATGCGCTGTTCACGGGGCCAACGGCCGAGATCAAGGGCGGCAGCCTGACGGCAGTGAAAAGCCTGCGCGGCGCCTATGACAGGTATCTGGAGCCGGCGGCTGCAAAAGCGGCATGGGACGACATTCGCCTAGCCTACTGGCTCAAGATGACCAGTGACAAGGGCAACGAGGCGAAGAACCCGGCCTCGCTCGCCAGCGCTATCAAAAACATGCTCGGGACGCAGGCGAGTGTAGCGCGCGAGCTTTACACCCCCGCCGAGATTGCCACGATGCGGCGCCTCGCTATGGCTATGGACGAGATCAAGCGCAAGAACCCCAACACTTCGTGGAGCGCGGCCGGTATCGGCGCGTTGATGCGTGATGTCGGGAATAGTCTTCTGACCTTGATTGGCTGGAACAGTACCCTTGTGAAGACGGCCGGCACCATGGCGTTCAAACCGGTGGCCGGGGCCTACGGCGCAACCCAGGCTGCGAAGGCCACGGGCAGCGGCAGCGGTGCGTCCCTGCCAGCGCTTCCAGCGCCTTCGTTCGGCGGATACGGCGGCGCTCTGGGCGATCAGTCACAGCAGTAGCTTGTTGGCTTCCAGCTTGAGCCAGACGAACACGACCTTCACCGCGATCAGCAGCGCGGCGATCATCACGACGGCGAGTGCGCGTTTCCAGAGCATCGGCGATGCCAAACACACCGCGCTATCTTGAGCAAGGCCCCGAGGCCCGCCCCCGCAATCTCCTGGCGGATTACGCACGGGATTATGGGCTCCATGGCCTGAGCAACCGCCTCAACGATCCGACCAGCGGAATCGGCCTGATCACCGATGCTGTCGGCTCTGTGGCAATGCCGGCTTACAACGCTCTCATGTCGCCATACCGGGCACTGACGGGAGAGATGGGAGACTACGAGACCAATAAGGACGCCTACATTCAGGCCGGCATGGACGTAGCCGGCACAGCCATGACTGGCGGGCTTGCCGCGCCTAGGCCGCAGAATAGCTTAGGCGCACTTTCGTCACGCATTCAAAAGCAGATCCACGAGGCTCAGGTTGCGGCCAACCCAGGAGTTGACCCGAACAAGCTAACGCAAGCAATGCGCATGCCAGATGGTTATGTCGAGATCAACAGCCCTGTCGGTTACATCTCGGCCGAGCAAGTAAATGGCGGCCCGCTGCGGATCATGTCGTCAGGTCTTGATGGTGCGACTGAGCGAGGCAAAGGATACGGTGCAGCGCTTTATGATGGGGCGGCGCAGTATGCATCATCATACGGAGTGCCGTTGCAGAGCGATAGCATGGTATCGCCAGCGGCAAGCCGGATGTATCAAAGACTTGAGAGAGATTACGGCGTAGAAATGAGCCCTAATGCCGCCCGACAGCGTTTTGGGTCGATTCAAACAGCCGACGATTCTCCGGTGTTCACGGTCAATGTCCCGCCATCAGGCGCATATCCGCCGCCCTTGCCTGATGCGTTGTTCGCCAACGGCGGCAAGCCCGGCGCGGCCACGGGTGCTGCCGTGAATGCCCTCGCCGATCAGCCCCAAGGTATCCGCGCCTATCACGGGAGCCCCCACGATTTCGACCGGTTCGACATCTCGAAAATCGGCACGGGAGAGGGAGCGCAGGCGTTCGGGCACGGGCTGTATTTTGCTGAGAATGAAGGGGTGGCGAAGAGTTACAAAAAGGCGCTCGGAGGCCAACGTATGAAAGATGGCGCGCCGTTTGACGAATTGAACCCGGCGCATTGGGCAGCCGATGCGATCGAACGTGCTGGTGGGGACAAGACTAAGGCGGCTTCCATCCTGTCATCCGAAATGACGCCTGACATGAAAATCCATGACGGCGGGCAATATCAGCGCCTTCTGCGCGCAAAAGGTATGATCGAACGAGGCGAACAGGTGCCGGAAATAGGTGCTGGCCACCTGTACGAGGTCCGCATCAACGCAGATCCCGAGCACTTCCTAGACTGGGACAAGCCGCTGAGCCAGCAGAGCGAGAAGGTGCGCGGCTTGCTTTCGCCGGAGCTTGAGCAAGCGCAGCGCCTAGCGCAGCAGCGCGATTTTATGAGATCGCGGATTAGCGGCAACCCGTCATCAAGTGCAATCGACGAGATTGAGTTGCTGCAAAATTCTGTCAGAGATCCGGCCATTGCCGATCGCTTGAAGGCTGGCGGCATCCCCGGCATCAAATACCTTGACCAAGGCTCTCGCTCTGCTGGTGAGGGCTCCCGCAATTACGTCGTGTTCGACGACAAGCTGATCGACATCATGCGCAAGTATGGCCTGATGGGCATGCTCGGCGGCGGCGCTGCCGCTCTCGCTGGCGCCCAGGCCAACCAGCCTCAAACCGGCGGCGACTGGACCACGAAGGTTCGTCCCGGCGACGCCTAACCCACTCTCCCTCGTCTCGCGTCTCCCTCACCTTTCCGAGGACGATGACTCATGCCCGATAGTGGTTTCATCCTGCCGCCGTCCTACCGTGTCCAGACCTCGGCTATGGCCGCCGTCGCAGGTGGGACAATCAATTTCTACCTGGCCGGCACGAACACGCTCCAGGCCGTCTACAGCGACAGCGCTCTGACCTCGAGCCTCGGCAGCACCGTCTACCTCGACAGCGGCGGAGCACCTGTTGCGTCTCAGGGATCGTCCACGCGGGTGATGATCTGGACGGGCTCGGCTGCGCTGAAGCTCGTGTTCAAGGACTCGGACGGCGTCACGCTGCTGACCCAGGACAACGTTGTGTTCGCGCAGGACACGAGTTCTCTCGGCGGTGATGGGTCTGGCGTTGCCGGCGTGCTCGCGAAGGCGGCGGACTACGCCGCGCTGGCTGCTGACGACGGGCAGCTGATCAATGTGGACCCGACCGGAGGTGACTGCACTGTCACGCTGCCGGATGCCACGGATACCGACATCGGCGACGGCTGGACGATCGGCATCCGTCACGGCGGCACGTCAACGACCAACGTCGTCAAGCTGCAGACGGTATCTGGGCAGCTGATCTACCGCGACAAGATCAGCACGGCTGCCGACACTCTTACCGGGTGTGGCGAAACGATCTGGCTGGTGTGCAACGGGGCGAATTACGTCTGCTCCGAGTACACCGCGCCGGAAATACCCTATGGCAAGCCTCTCCGCGTCGCCAGCCGTCTATCGACGCCGCCGACTGCACCGACGGCTGGTGCGTTCTACATCCTCAAGACGAGCCCTTTGCTGGCGTGGTCCACATACGCCGAGCACGATCTCGTGCGGGCGAATGGTGCCGGCGGCTGGACCCGTTACCAGCCATCCGCCAACTGCGGCTGGATTGCCTACGTCGTCGATGAGGGCGTGAATTACCAGTACACTGCTTCTGGTTGGGAGGCATGGAGCAACATCACCGCTCCCGACGCCAGCAACCAAGCCAAGCAGATCATCAGGCACACGGAAGCGACGAACACAGGCGGTGGCACGCTCACCACGTCGGCCTGGACGACGGTAAAGTTCAATACGGTTGAGGTCGCGCAGATCTCCGATGCGACCCAGAACACCAGCGCTTATACGTTCAGCCTGGTCGGAGACGGCACTAGGCAATACAGCATTGCCGTGCGCAGATTCCCGACGCTGCCGGGCAGCAACGGCGAGGGGACCGTCAGGCTCCGCCTGTACAATGTGACCGGGTCGGCTGCGGTGCACTACAGCGACACGGTCAACGTTGCCAATTCAGGCGGATTCGACGCCTCTGCCGGCATTTCGGCGGAATGGGCCATAACGCCTGGAACGGGCACCACCGAGTACCGCATCGAATACTATTCGACGGTTGCCGCATCGTGGGGCACCGCTCAGAACCTTTCCGGGATAAGTGAGTATTACGGCACCCTGACCATCACCGACCTGTCTCAGACGCAGGGGCCGCAGGGTGATGCAGGTGCCGCCGGTTCGACTGGTCCAGCCGGTTCTGATGCTGCGTTCGGCTTCTGGAACTTCGAGGCCAGCACGTCGTCTGGTCCGACTACTGGCGTCATCCGGCTCAACAACGCCACGCTCGCCAGCGTCACGGCGATCTATCTGCACGAGACCGACCTAGATTCACGCTCGCTTGCGTCGCTCATTGCGACCTGGGACGACAGCACGTCTACCATAAAGGGGACGGTCCACCTCAAGAAGCAGGGGTCTGCCTCTAACTTCTGGATCGGCGACGTTACGGCCCTGACCGACAACGGTTCAGACGTGACGCTGACCGTCATTCATCGTAACTCTGGTGGGTCGTTCTCGGCCGCCGATGATATCGGCGTCTGGTTTGTTCCGAAGGGCGACAAGGGAGACACCGGCGCGACGGGTGCGACCGGAGCCACCGGCGCCACCGGCGCCACGGGGTCTGCCACCTCATACGACTACGAGACGCGCGCGGCTGCGGTCCTTGCGACGGTGCCAAGCGGCAACCAGTTCTTGCGCACCGCCGGCTACTACACCAAGGGCGATGGTGGCCATGCGCTTTACACGCGGCATGCGTCGGCAGGTGATTTCCAATCGGCTGATGGTGCTTATTGGGTGCTGGTGACGGCTGGCTCTGCGTTCAACGTGCGCCAGTACGGTGCGAAGGGCGACAACAGCGCAGATGACTATACGGCGGTAAACAACGCGAATACGGCGTGCATCGCGGCTGGCGGTGGCGACCTGTTCTTCCCGCGCGGCACGTACAAGCTGGGCTCGAAGCTGACGCACTCGAACACCGTGACGGTTCGGTTTCTCGGTGAGGCCGGCAACGGCTCAGGCGCACCGTCGAAGATCAGCTACTCCGGCAGCGACACGGAGTGCATCGAGGTAGCTTCCGGATCTGGCCGACCGATCTTCGAGAATCTGTATTTCTCGTCTGCGAACTCCGGAAAGACGGCGATCAAGGTAGTCGACACGCTGCCCATCTTCCGGTCGTGCCAGTTCACGGGCGCCAACTGGGAGACGGGTGTCAGCCTGTCCGACGCATACGGCCCGATATTCGAGCAGTGCGTTTTTTCTGTCATCAGCGGCCGGGCCATCTATGCCCCCGGCGTCAGCTTCGGCGAGTTCCAGAACGGCGTGATCCGCGAGTGCGGGTTCTACAACTGCGGCAACGGCTCGAGCTTGTCTGCCGTCTACATCAAGAACGCCGAGGACGGCTCGATCATTAACTCGGAATTTTCCGGCAATTACATCGACGCGACGTTTGAGGACTGCAAGTCGATCCGCGTCATCGGCAATTACATGGAGGAGCACCTTAGCTCCATCATGACGTTCGCCGGCAGCAACAGCCGCTTCCGGATCGAGAGCAATTGGTTCGGCAACGACAGCGGTGCGGCCTCGACGCTCACGACGCTCACCGGCTGCTCTGTGTTCAGGATCGCCGACAATACGTTCTATGCGGCAGCTGGGCAGACGGTCGGGTTCGCGCTCGGAACAGGCACGTCGATCGACGTGCCTGTCGGTAGCAATAGCTCGATTGGCCCTGGCACGAAGACCGTACCGGTCGGCAACGCAACGCAGGCGGTCGCCTACATCGATTCAGCGACGACCACGGCGACGACCGTTGCGACGCTGACCCACAACACCAGTGGCACGGCTGGGACGGGGTTCGGCGCGTCGCAGGACTTCAAGCTGCAGAACTCCGCCGGCACCGATGTGACCGCGTTCAGGATGTCCGCGTCGTGGACGACCGCGACGGCGAGCTCGGAAGCCAGCAACCTGGCGCTGAGCGTGATGACTGCCGGTACGCTGACGCAGGTGATGTCGATCACGCAATTCGGCTTCATGAGCATGACCGGCGGCTACCTCGTGTCGAACGGTGGCCGATACTCGCCGGGACAGTCGGCCGGCAACATCGCCTATCTCAGCGCCTGGGATGTCGACGGGTCGGCGTGGGTAAACTTCGCTACGATCACCTCGAACAACACGCCGACGATGGACTTGTCGGACAGCGTGACGAAGGCGTCGGGATACATCTACCGCGCGGGCGGCACGGATGTACCGATCACGGACGGCGGCACAGGTGCGAGCGACGCGGCAACGGCGTTCTCGAACCTCAAGCAAGCTGCCAGCGACACCGCGACTGGTGTCGTCGAGCTTGCGACCTCCACCGAGGTGCAGACCGGCACGGACACGTCTCGAGCCGTGACTGCCGCTGGCATCAGGTCAGGATACCGCGAGAAGCTGACGGCGGCGCGCACCTACTACGTGCGCACGGACGGCAGCGACAGCAACACCGGTCTCGCCAATACCTCCGGCGGTGCGTTCCTCACATGGCAGAAAGCATGGAACACGGCAATCGGCCTGGATATGGGTGGGTTCACGGTCACAATCTCGATTGCCGATGGTGCTTACACCGCCGGCATCACGGGCAGCGTCGGCAATGTGACGGGTACAATTGCAGTAACCGGCAACACGACGACGCCTGACAACGTGACCAACACCACAGGGTGCTCGTTCACCGCTCCGGTCAAGGTCACGATACGAGGGTTCAAACACACGGGGACCGGCGCCACGCTTTATGTGACCGCCGGGGCTATCGTCACCCACGGCAACATCAACTTCGCCGGCACGAGCACGAACGCGCACGTCTGGGGCGACTACGACGGCACGCTGATCAGGTCTTATAATTGCACGATCAGTGCCGGCGGTCTTCGCCACATCACGCTCAACAACGGCGCAAACTTCCAGATGACCAGCTCGACCACTGACACGCTGACTGGAACGCCAGCGTGGAGCGGTGCCTACATCTACGCGCAGGAGGCTTCACGGGCATTGTTCTATAGCCCTACATTCAGCGGTTCCGCGACCGGGGTGCGCTATTCGGTCGGCACGAATGCGGCCGTGAATACTTACGGCGGCGGCGCGTCTCTGCTTCCAGGAGATAGCGCCGGCTCAACAGCTACGGGAGGCCAATACGTATGATGGACATTCCAGCCTATACCCCACTCGATTGGCACTGGCGCGTTGCCGAGACTGGCCGCGTGTGGTCCAGTGCGGCGTGCGCCTACGTCGACAGCGAGCCTCCTCACCTGACGCTCATCAAGACCGAGGCCGAGCTTGCCGACGTGCTGGCGCCTTACGGCATTGAGGGGCCTCTCAGCCTCTCCGCCATCAAGGACAAGTACAAGACCAAGGTAGACGACGACGCAGAAGCCGTGCGCCTTCAGCACATCACGCGCGGTGTCGGCCAGGCGATGACCTACGCCGAGAAAAAGGACCAGGCCGTCGCTGTGATCGCAATGGGAGAAGCGGCAGCAAATGCACTCGCAAATAACGGGGCAATGGAGTTCCCGACGCTGTCGGCTTCGGTTCCACTTGAGGCGAATTCGCTGTATGCTGCGGCACAGCTGATCATGCAGCGATATGAGGCATGGGCGGCGCTCTCTCGCATGATCGAAACGGCACGATTGGCCGGCAAGAAAAACATCAGTCTCGCGTCGGATGCGGCAGCCGTTCGGGCCGCCTACGGGGCGATTACATGGCCGAGCAGCTGAGAGACTGGCGACTGCGCAAGCCGCAGAGCATCCGGCACGACGACACCGCGCTTCGCCAGCGCGTGGAGGCACTGGAGCAGCGCCTTGCCCAGGTGATCGAAGGGTACAAGGGCCTGCAGCGCGAGAACCAGGAGCTGCGCGGCATGATCCAGACCCACACCCACGACTTCATCAAGAAGGTGGCGTGATGGCCCTGGCTCCGAGAAGCATCAAAGCCCTCGAAGGTGTTCATCCTGATCTCGTCAAGGTGGTGCGGCGTGCTGACGAGCTGGGGGCTCGCTTCCACATCACGGACGGATTGCGCACCGAGGCACGCCAGCGGGAACTGGTGAAGGCCGGCAAGTCCAAGACGATGAAGTCGCGCCACCTCACCGGGCATGCGGTTGACTTCGTGGTGGCCGAGCCAGGCGGTGGGGTATCCTACGAGCACGCCGACATGAAGGCGTGCGCCGACATCTTCAAGCAGGCGGCGCGCGAGCTTGGCGTTGCCATCGAGTGGGGCGGAGATTGGCGGTCGTTCGTGGACACGCCGCACATCGAGCTTGATCGCAAGGTGTACGCGGCGAATAAGCCTATCGTATCAGGCTTATCCGCAGAGAATAAGCCGGAATCAGTGTTGAATGTTGCGGATTCCGCGCCGATTCCGGCCGGCCGTCTGCGCACCTCCGGCACCGTGTGGGGCACGCTAGGCGGCGCCATGGCTGGTGTGATGGCGTTCTTTGAGCAGGCCGCGTCCGGCCTCGTGGAATGGGCCGCCAAACTGGCCGAGTTCGGCCCAGCCCAGGCCGCGCTTGCCTCTATGGGTGGAAACATCAAGTCCATCACGCTCGGCCTTGGGATTGGCTCGGCTGTCTACGTGATCAGCCGCAGGGCTAGGGCCAAGCAGGAGGGGAAGGCGGGATGATCGAGCTTCTACTCGCCCGCGCCGGCCTGATCTTCGCCGGCCACGGGCTCAAGATTGCCGCCGTGGTTGCCGGCATCGTCATGGTCGGCACGTGGGATCATCGAAGGATAAATGCAGCCGTGCAGCGTGGCGTCCAGAATGAGCGTGCGAGCGTAGAAAGGCGAGGGGAGATCAATGCTCGCAAAGCTGACGACGCCCGCCGTTCTGTTGAGCGG